>Ga0255046_10000160_pt1 | contig 16108 bp, 14 predicted proteins | sample BC1_12_27_MG_FD_183632 | JGI IMG/M metagenome (GOLD analysis project Ga0255046, IMG submission 183632) | Seawater microbial communities from Strait of Georgia, British Columbia, Canada - BC1_12_27 | ecosystem: Environmental > Aquatic > Marine > Strait | place: Canada: British Columbia...
ATGAAATGGAAAGTATAGTTGGACTACTCAATAGAGTCAATAAACCATCACCGATATCATTATTTAAGCTTGAAAAAATTGATTCTCGTCATATGGACGTACAAGCACAATGTAAAGGTCGATATAATGCATCTGGGTTAGTTACTATGGCAGTATTATCTGAAGATGCATTGGTATGTGATGGTGACATTCTACAGGATTTATTCACTAAGACAAATGTAGATGCAATTAAAGTAAGTAGTTTAGATGGTAGTAAGTTTATCGCTGAATATGAAAATGCACTTCTTTATAAGAAAGTGCAATATATACATGAAACTTTTATGGCCTATAGAAATAAAAAGTTAGTTGAATGGACACAAAAAAAGGAATCGTAAGATTCCTTTTTTTATTCCTGATTAACGTTTTCAGGTCGAGTTGCTGATTCCTCATCAGGTCGTTCCAGTTTTTGTTGTTGCTCTAAGCTACTATTAGGAACTCCTTCCGATTCAGGTTCTTCTTCAGTAGCAAGTTCATCACCAATCTCTAAACTTTCATCGTCAATAAATTCATCATCAACTCCGAATTCATCACCTTCGTCGAATATATCATCAACATCAACAAACTTTTCACCGCTCATATCATCTTCGGTAGCATCCATATCAAATTCATTTTCAATTGAATCTCCAAATTCATCTTCAGCTATTTCATTTGAAGTCTCTTCCAATTCATCTTGGGCTGTTTCAACTGGGTTCAATACTTGCTCTTCAAATCGACGACTGATTTCTTGAGCTACCGAACCGTCAGTACGTTTTAAATTACCATATTTAACTGGATTACTCATGCGGTCAAAATCGAACTCACGCTCAGCTTTCTTCCATTCAGCTTCCAATTCACGATAACTTCTACCTGTGACATCGGCAGTTTTTCGTATGTATTCAGTATGTCGCGGTAGAAACTGCTCTGCTATTTTATTTTTATCATTATTCATCATTATACTCACATTGATGGTGTAGTTAGAAAAAGTTTATACTTTTACTTTTAATTTTATTATAAACTATATTTGTAATATATGACCCATTTGGGGTTCAATATGGATACGTTAGACTTAAAAAAAAATACCGGAGAGTACCGAAATGATTAATAAGATTTCTTTCTTAGCACTGTTTTCTTTTGGAGAAATAATTCTATGAGAAATTTGTTGATTTTATTTTCTAAGTTGATTTTATTAGTTCTTCTGTTATCGGGATGTAGAGAAAACGGTTTGATTAACACACCAAGTATTGACAATCAAAGTAATGAAATCCCAATGGTAACCTCGGATTTGATGTCAGACTCAGATTTCAACTTTTCTTCTTTTACAAACCAGTTTATTTCTTTGCAAATTACTGATACACATTCATCCCCATACGAAGGTGTATATGCAAAATTTTTAGATAATGACACGAACTTAATCAAATCTGGCATATCTGATTCTACAGGGCTTATATACGTCAATCTTTTGCTTCCCAGTTCAACTGCAAAAGTAGGAGTCACTTTTTTAGCAATTGGAATGTTACAAGATACTTTATGGCTTGAGTTAAATAAATCTCACTCAATCAATTTAGAAGATTTACATTCATCAGGTACACTGATTAATAAAGCCTTAAAATTCAATAAAATTTTAAAAGTGCCTAGTCCTAGTGACAGTGACGGAGATGGTATATCTGATAATAATGATGATTTTCCCAATGACCATGATAGAGCTAGTGAGGTTTTTTATCCTAGTGAAGACAGTTGGGGTACTTTAGCATTCGAAGATTACTACCCAACTAATGGAGACTACGACTTTAATGATGTTGTTGTTAACTATCAAATTTCTGAAATTTTAGATGGAAATGGAAATGTAAAAGAAATAAATGCAAAGTTTATAGCAGTCGCAACAGGCGCAGAATTTAGAAATGGGTTTGCATTATATTTTCCTTCCATTGAGGGGAATATAGAATCTAAAATTATTGGTAGGGCTGTGCAAAAAAATGAAAAAAAATGGACATTGGTTTCAAATGGATTAATAGCACATATTTTTCCAGATATGCACTCTGGTTTTAATGGTCAAAGTTTTATTAATACTCAAGATGGAGCGGATGAATTAAAGGGTGATACCACTGTATTGAAATTAATTCTAAAATCACCAGAAAAGCTTGAAAGAGCTCCTTACAATGCTTTTATTTATCGAACATCAAATCCTAGTTTAGAAATTCACATGGCTGACTTTGAACCCACACCCCTATTCAATAATAATTATTTCAATACAAAAGATGATAATTCTAATCAAGATATTGGTAAAACTTTTCGGAATTTTAATAATTTACCATGGGCAATAAACGTACAGGATACTTGGTCTCATCCCAAAGAAAGGATTGATATTTTAGATGCATACCCAAACTTTCGAGGTTGGGTAAACTCAAATGGTAAGAATAATAGAAATTGGATTTCCAGTAAAAAAAAGTGGGATAAAGTATGGAAGTACAATTTAAAATGAATATTATCAATTAATTTTTTCTTGAAAACACTTTAGTTTTTAATTTTAAAACAAAAGTCCTAATAATGAACTTTTTCAATTTTACTCTCAGCCACTAATCGTTCAATTATTTATAGCAGTCTGTTTACTTCATTATTCATTATTCATTATTTACTCATATATTATTAATTGTTAAGAAAAGTTTATAATTTCACTTTTATTATAAACTAAAGTTAAGATATAAGAGCCGATGGGGTTCCAGATGGATATGTTAGACCTAGAAAAATTACTCGAAAGTGCTGAGATGGTAGAGAAGATTTCAGAAGACGTAGTTGACGCGCAGGGATATAATGCCGTAACTAAGTCTATCAATGAATCAGCTTCATCGAATACAGACACTGACATTGGAAAAGTTATTTCCAATGGAAACAAAATAAACGATAAAATCGACCTCGATTTACTTGAATCTCAAATAAATGGAACATTAGGTCTTGCTGAATCTAAACTGGACCCAGTGGGTAAAGAAGATGCAGATGTCAATAATGATGGAAAAGTCGATAAATCGGATGATTACTTAAAAAACAGACGCGAAACTGTCTCAAAAGAAATGGAAAAGGAGAACGTTATGGAAAATGCTACTGAATTAGCTAACATACCTCATAATGCAGGTAAGCCTGCAGCTGGTATCGACGATGCCAAAAAATTTCAACAAGCGGTTGCTGTTAAGCAATCTGATTATGTTAATGCTAATACAGAGCATGAAGTATCAAAAACTGCTGACGAAGCTATTGTAGAGAAGGGCGCTAAAGGTGCTATGGGTGCAATGCGAGGTGGTGCTGAGTCTGAGAAAAAAGCTGGACTTTCTGAAAAGCAAAACATACCAGATTCAATTATTCCTACGGGAAAAACTGTAACTGAAGCTGAAGCAGGCGTAGATGGTATACCTAGTACAAATGTAGGCGATACCCCTGACGTTGATGATAAAGGCGAAAACAAAATGCGTAAAGGTGCTAAGTCAGTAATTGCTTCATCTGAAGTTGGGAAACCAAATAAAGATTGGCAGAAAGGTGCAATGGCATTTGAGACATTTGTAGAATCACTTAAAACTGATGACAATACAAGTGAAATGAATGCGGTACTTGAGGCATTTGCTCTTATTTCAAAAATGAAGTAATTGCACTTATCTAGCTAACTTATTTATTCTATATTTACCAAGGAACTTCCATATCGGAGGTTCCTTTTTTGGTTTAACTTGACGGCATCACCCTACAGGTCGAAGAGAGTTAAAGGAGATAATATGGTAGACCAAACCATGTATACTGCCGTCCATCATGACCGACAGAACAACTTAATGTTCATGTGGTATGAGGATGGCACTCGGAAAGCTTACAAAGTTAAGCACCGTTTTTTCACACCTAATTTTGGTGAATATAATTCTGTCCCTTGTGGTATGAAAGACATCTATGGTAAAGAGATGTTTGAATGTGTAGTGGATGGGAGAACTGAAGCTGAATTAAGGGCGAAGCATAATGGGTCCTATAATCATTTATCTGAAATAGATGTTGATTTTAGAACAAGATGGCTTCAAAATAATTACGAAGGTCTTGATGATATTCGTTTTAATACAAAAAACTTCAACATTTGTTATCTGGATATTGAGGTCGCTTCTCGCGGCAGATTTCCAGCGGCTGACAAAGCTGAATGTCCTGTAAACTGTGTAACTGTTCATTTCAGTAAAACAGGTGATTATTTCACTTTTGGGTTGAATAGACCTATCAGTCCAGAAACAACAGCAAAATTAGCTGAGCGTAACTGTGAGTATATTAATTGTAAGACAGAGAAAGACCTACTCAATAATCTTTTTAAGACTATTGGAGAGGGGAATGCAGATATCCTCACTGGATGGAACTCTGATTTTTATGATATTCCGTACTTAGTAAATCGCTCATCTCAATTAGGTGTTGATATCAGACAGCTAAGTAGATTGCCTGATAAGTACAAACAAGTTTACATGAGTAAAAGAGATAACACTCTTAAAATAGCCGGCACAGAAGTAATTGACTTTTTAACACTGTATCGCAAATTTACTTTCTCAGAGCGAGACAATTACAAGTTAGATACCATTGGTGAAATCGAAGTCGGTGAGCGTAAAGCTGAACTACCTGACGGATATAAATCATGGATTAATTACTGGGATGATTGGGTCTGGTATAACTTCAAAGATGTTGAACTTATGGAGAAAATTGAGAACAAGTGTCGTATGTTTGAAACAACGATTGGTGCTTGTTCTGAAGCTCGTGTGCCATTTGGTGCTATTTTTGAGGCCAAGAAAATGTTGGTGGGATTCATTCTTAACTTCCTTCATAAGAAGGGAATTGTAATGCCTCCTCTCAAAGAGAATGAGCGTGAATGGTTTCCCGGTGCATATGTATATTCCACCCCCGGATTCTATGAATTACTGGTGTCATATGACTACCGTTCTATGTATCCATCAATTATGATGGGAGCCAATATATCACCGGAAACTAAAGTCACATATGGTATTAATGAAGTAGTCCCTGAAGATGTACTTAAGACTCTTGTTAGAAGCCCTTGGACAGCCAATGGACAACGACAAGTATTTTATCGACATGATACTCCGGGAATTATACCAGAGGTTGTAACGATACTCTTTGATGGTCGTACAGTCTTTAAAGACCTGAAGAAAAAATATGAGAAAGAGGGAAATAAGGATGAAGCTTCATATTACGATATGAAACAACAAACTTACAAAATCCTCGGTAACTCACTATATGGACTTCTAGGTAATCCATACTTCCAATTTTATGATATTGATAACAGTGCCTCGGTAACTGCATTCGGTAGAGAACTAATTATCACAACTATTAAAGAGTTGAATGATTATTTTGAAGATGAAATATGGAAAGATGACAAATACTTCAAGGCATTTGGTCAACATGCTATAATTGACGAAAAGCTAACAGGTACTTACCGTAACCAAGATGGCGACCTGTGTTATAACAGAATGTCTCATGGTGATACGGATTCGTTCTTTGTTAAGTATAAAGATATTTATGCCCCATTCATGGATAAAGTAGGAACTGATGTTGGAATCTATGTGACAAAATCATCAAAAATACTCCATCATAATAAATTTAAATGGGTTACTAATGAAGAAGAAAAAATCGCATTGAAATCAGATGGTCTTGATGTTATGGATGAATCAAGAGCTCGCGCTGCCTTTAACTACTATTGTACAGAGTATTGCGAGGGATGGAGTGATATTCCTGAAAATAAACAGGAAGATGCATTTCAAGATGGTTTGTTCATGACTAGTGATTGTCGTGTGATTATTAACAAATGGACTTTAACAGATTTTTGTCGTGTATTGGATGCAGTTTTGATGGAAGATAAACTCGCCGATATTATGCAACGATTCGCTGACCATTGGAATTTTTATCAAAATACACTTTACCTTAAAAGGGAAAAATGTATTCATAAAGCCATTGTAACTGCGAAGAAGAAATATATCTGTCAAGTTGAGAGTAATGAAGATGTTAAGTATAAGGAGGCGAAGTTTGCCGTAACTGGACTTGAAATTGTTCGAAGCTCTACAACACCATTTGCACGTTTACGTATTATGGACCTTATTAAAGCATTGTTAGATGATAATAACGATAAGGGAGCTATGCGTGAAAAATATCTCACCGTAAAAGCTGAATTCTGGGAACATATTCATAATAATGAATTGTATGATATATCAATTCCATCGGGGGTTAAACATCAACCACCTAAATGGGATGAGTATATTAATTGGCCAGAAGAATCCCGAAAAGCAGTTGATTGGAGACTTCGTAGTGCTTCTGTATGGAATCATTTAATTGATAATGATGAAATACTGAAAGAAGCAGCACTGGAACCAATATTTGAGGGTAGTAAAGTTAAGTTTATCAAGGTTGCATCTAACCAGTATGGAATTAATTCCATCGCGTATGTAGGTACTAAATGTCCTGATAGACTAATGGAAATCTTTACACCTAACTGGGATGAACAGTGGCTTAAAACATTCGCTCAGACAATGGACCGTTTATACGATGCCATTGGATGGGGGAAGAACTTTGAGAATGATGAGCGTGATTTAATGACTCAAATTTTCTAAAAACAAAAAGGACTGATTAGTCAGTCCTTTTTCTTTTTCTTTTTATTCTTTTTATGTTTAGACCATAGGTCTTTATCGGTAGTAGTTTGAGTTTTTCCACCTGTAATAAATGAGTTAACTCTTCCCATAGCCCATTGATGTGATGAAACTCCGGGTCTATGACCTGTTTTCCATGCAGCCATACCTCGAGCAAACACATCTTTCAATATACCGTAAGCAATTCCTGACTCTTCCGATTTATTTTTTAAACCTTTGGTAGAACTTTCAGTGAGAGCCTCTTCTTTACTAAATCTTTTTTCATACTCTTCTGTATGTTTTGATTTTTTTGGTTTATTTCCACGCTCTTTAAACTTTTTATCGCTATCCCATTCCTCATAGGCATTAGGGTCATTTGATGACATTTTTTCAGTCTCTTTGACTTCACGTGTCATTATTTTATTTTCTTCTTTAGTTAATCCCTTTTTATATTTTTTTGGGAGTTTTCTATCTTCATGTAGAGCATCTACTTTTTCATGAACAGATTCTAAAAAATTTTTAAAACTATCTGATTGCATTTTTTATCCTTTAGGTGTATGTATCTAAATTTTCTCCAAGGTGTGGTTGCTTAGAAATAGGCTCCACAGTTCGGATTCGCTTGTCAATTTTCCGAAGAGCCTCAGTCAAATGCGACTGGGGTTTTTCTTTTGCTGTTGCTATGTAAACGTAACTATACGCTTGTGACCAATTTAATTCCATCTTATTTTATCCACCACTGCTAGGACCACCAAGATTATATCCACCACTATCACCTGCATAACCCTCACCATTAGGACCTGAGTCGCCCCAGTTACCGCCTAGATGTTTATCACCATTGACTCTAGTGTGAGTTCTACCTGCTTGTGGATATGCCCCAATTCTGCTACCAATATACGATTTATTTGATATGTCTAGTACTGAGTCAGGTAATGTTTGTTCGAAATATTCATTATCTTGATTTTGTTTTGTAGACCAACCATTATTACTGATAGGTTCTGCTGGCATTTTGTCGGCCATTCCAGTCAAACGTGCATTAGGAAGGGGTGTCATGAGAATACTCTCATATATAGCGTCGTAGCCAGCTTTAACCGATTCGATTAAACATTTATCGCCACTTGACTCTAAAGAGTCGATGAATTCAAAGAATTTGTTTCTCATAAGTTATAAATATTTCTACCTTTGTAATAAGTTTATATTGGAGACCATATGGACCTGCTATCCGACCCACAGGCAATCGCCGACACTAAAAAAGCCTACAATGAAGCTGTAAATGCACTTCATAGTGAAGTAAACCTTCCTTGGCCTGAAAAATATCGACCTAAAACGGTACATGAAGTGATTTTACCATCTAAAATCAAGAACATGGTTACCTTTGCAATTGAAGAAAATGAATTCAACAATTTTATATTCCACTCTGGTAATCCCGGAACTGGTAAGACTACTACTGCTGAAGCAATTCCTCAACAAATTGGCGCTGATTACAAAACACTCTATATCTCTGAAATGGGAATGGAAGTAATTGAAATCATTCGCGACTATTCAATGCAGAAACTCGTTGATGGAAAGCCTAGATTCATTATTATGGATGAAGCTGACCGTCCTAAGGTACAAGACAAAAAAGGCTTCTATAATGCCTTACAGCCTCTCATAGAGAAATCTAGTAGTACACTTCGATTTATTCTAACATGTAACAATCTACATTTGATTCCAGATGCAGTTCAGTCTAGATGTGCACCTGTTTCATTTGCTCATAATGATAGTGCTGAAGTAAAGAAAGCTCTCTTTACTCGTATGATGGAAATCGCAATCACTGAAACTGGAAGTAAAGATAAAGTCAATGTAGATACGTTGAAAGAAATCGCTAGGTTCCATTTCCCTGATATGCGTGCAATCATTTCTTCAATGATGAATAACTATTTGGAAAATAGAGGTTCTATTGATGGAACACCAACATTTCAAACTGGTGATGTAATTGGAACGCTATGGAATCTTACTCTAAGTGGGGATGATATGGCCCTAGCTAAATATATGAGTGAGAATGATGTTGATTATATGGCTTTATATCGTCCATTTGCTGACTATGTTATGCCTAGAATAGATAAAAAATTCCGCTATAGATGTTCCATCCTAGTAGGTGAATATCAATTTAGAGCATCACAGCCTGCAGTTGACCAATGGGTAAATGCCAATGCATTCTTTGCGCAGTTAATGGTAATGATTCATGGCTGATTTTAATCCGTTTACATTTATTGAGGGTAGACAACATAGCTTAGCGCCTACTGATAATGATTTGGAGAATTTCAATCATTTCATGACGCAACGATGTATTGCTATGAAAAAGGGATATGAAGATATTGCTAACTCAATGAATACGGAACAATTCTTTGCATTACCAACGAATATTCAATGTTATGCATATACCTCATTTGATGGTAATTACCTAAAAGCTAAATGGAAATTATCGAAGAAAGCAAAGGTAGCAGAACATAGTGATATGGTTAAAATGGTTATGAAAGTATTAACATGTTCTAGAAATGATGCTGAGTGTTATATTCGACATGGAAATGTTGATGAGCAGTTGATGGAGGACATTTATATAAAACTCTATGAGCCGGATAAAATAAAATTCCGTAAAAAGAAGGGTAAGAAATAATGTCTGAAGAAAAAACTGATATCGAAATCGTACAAGAATTCTTAAACTGTACACCTGAGCGCTCGCAGTTTATGATTGATAAAGGCATTAATGTCGATGTCATCCGAAACAAAGCTGCTGGAATCTTTGATAAACAAATAAAGGAAGCTCAAGTGAACTTCCTTCATAACATAACTAAGATTAAAGATAACCTTGGAAATAACTTTAATTAATATCGTCTAATCCAAATCTCTCAAATGCATCAGATTTAATTTCTGGTCCCGGAAGAGCTTCAAAACGAGGCTCTTCCTCAACCACATACTCACCATCTTTAGCAAATTGAACTAACATATTCTGAATTCGCTGGTCAGGAACCATTCCTTCATAGTCTTCTTTAGCAAATGCAAAGTCGAATAGGAAGTCAAGTGGCGTTTGTCCATTAATATCAGTTTCATCTAAAACATTTTTATTAACTAAGATTTCATTATCTTCGTCATCTTTATCAACGTCTTCATATGAGAAATCCATATCAAGTACTCGTTGAAGTAAATCGTAATCAATTGTTTCGGTATATAATCCTGTAGCACCACCCACTAAACACATTAGAACTGAATCACCATATCCATTTTTAAATGAAAGTAACATAGGGTCTAAATTAAGTATATCAGATACACTTTGCTCACCCCATGCATGTAACTGAGTAGTCCATCCCATATCTTCTTGTGGGATGCGTTTAATGAACTGTGCAGGAAACTGCTTGAGTGCCTTTTTCTCAACCGCTGAGATAGCATCAAACTGTTCGTCGAATTTTTCTTGAATCGATTCAATTAACCCGAGGTCTGAAGGAACTTCATCCTTCAGATGATTCAGGAATACATGAAATTTACGTTTATCGGGCATAATTCTACATCTTCTTTTACTGTAGTTTATAATCAATGAGTTATTGTTAACGAAGCCTCTGATTAACTAGAGACTAAGCAATAATAACTCATGATATTTACTTGGAAGTATTTGTGCTACCAAATCCACCTTCGCGGTCACCACCAACAGTCTCATCATCATTATCAGCAATTAGATACTTCTGGAACATAACTTGGGCCATACCTTCACCAACAGGGATTCTTATTGTTTTATCGCCTTGGTTATGAAATTTGAAAAAAATCTCACCCTCATTCTTTGGGTTATTATAATAATCAGAATCAATGATTCCAGTTGAATTAGCTAATCTAACGCTATACTTGAATCCATGTCCTGAGCGAACATAACCCATTAATACTTCATCATCAAGCATATATGATTTCACATAAGTAGTAATTGCTCCACTCAACTCACCGGGAGCTAAAACTATATCTGAGCCTGTATTATTGAAAATATCATAGCATGCTGATTGTTTAGTGCCTCTAGCAGGTGCAGTAAATAAACGCTTTACTTTTTTTGTTCTATCTGACTGCTCGTTAGCTGCACTAAATTGTGCTTCATATTCTTTAAGTGTTGATACAAACTCACTAAGATGTTTAGTTACTACTTCAAATCCTCTTATACGATTGCTCATGGAGAGCTCCTTTTATTATGGTAATAAAATCAAATATAGAAAATAATATCCCTAATGGTTTAACCCAGTAGATTTAATATATATGAACTCATTTTCCACTAAAAAATATTTAAAAGATAAGTCTATATAAACTAATATAAAAGAAACAACGCGGTTTTTTAAGGAGAACAACATGGCTGTATTTGGTCAAGGAGCCCCGGGCGTTAGAATCCAACTACGAGATTTGAGTCAAATTGATTTAGTTACTGAACCAATTGTGACAGGTGGTATCGTAGGATTTTCCTCGCGTGGAGAGTTGAATAAAATAATTGATATTACATCTACTGCAGATATGGACGTTATACTTGGTCCGGGATTTAATAATCCTCAGTATAATCAAGGTCTATATGCGGCTCGCGCCGTTGTTCAGTCAGGTGGTTTTGTTGAATTTGTTCGCCCTTACGGTGAGGTAGTTATACAGGATGATAACGACCCAGAGTACCCTTTCAAACAAAATTTGAAAACTGATACTTATTTAGTTGAGTATAATTTTACTACACCTGCTAATCCAACAGAGGATAATATTCCTGACAGCTTTGCTACTACCTACATGGCTGCTACAAGATATATTGATGATTTGTTAACAGGTCTAGGTGAGCGAGAAATTAACACAATAAGTAAAACTATTTCGAGTAATACTAATACAAACTTTTTCCTTGATACAGATGAAGTCTTACTCGAGGATGCTAACGGTAATGACGGTGATGCGGTATCTCTATTTGCTATTATGAATAGTGACCCAACTGCAGCAAGACGCGCAGGTGACCGTTTCGATATTTCTAGTATAACACTAACAGCTGGTGAAGTTACAGTGATTACAAAAAATACTCATGGATTATCAATCGGTGATACTGTGTATATAACTGGAACTACAAGCTTTAATGGTAGCAGTACAGTAGTTGGTGTGGTTGGTGCTAAGATGTTCACATACACTGATTCATCATTGGCCAATACTACACTTCCTGAACAGGATGGTGCTGTATATATCAATGAAGATACAATTCAGTCAGGCGTAGATTACTTAGAAGTTAAAACTGCCGCTCGCGGTATGTCAAGTAAACAACTAGGTACAATGACTCTTGATGCAGTTCCATTTGCACTTAATACTCCTACTGGTTATACAACTGCTACTGTTGTATCCGATACTACAGTTACAATAACTGCTGCTCATACAATGGTAGTGGGTGACTTAGTTAATATTGAAGCCGCAAGTAAAGCTGGAGTAAGTGTTCCGGAAGCTGATGGTATATTTGAAGTAACTGCGATATCAGGTACTACTAGTTTTACTTATACAATTGTAGGTGAAACATTAGGTCCAGCTGCAATTGACTTAGCATACTTTGCTCAATTAACTCAGCATATCACTGACATTGATACAGGTGATATTACTGTAGTTGGTAAAGAATCATTCAAATTGCTTTTAGCCGATGGTACACAAGCAGTAAATGAATATGTAGTTATGGGTCAATCTCCAGTTTCACCATTAGGTGTAAATGAAATAGGCCCTATTGGAATACCAGTAATTAAATCTAATGCTACAAGTAATTTCGCTGCTGAAACATTTGATTCTAGTACTGGTGTTACAACTACAGGATTTATTACACTGGATACACCGGCTAACATTGCTAACTTCTCTGTTGGTGATACAGTTGCAATTTCAAATACTAATATCCTTCTTGGATTACCTGATGGAAACTATACGGTAGCGGAAATCGTTGGAAGTGCTTTAAAACTTCTTAATGTTGATACATTAACACCAACTGTTGGTGGTACGACGGTTAATATTAATAACGTTTCTTTATCAGTAACTAATGGTGGTTTATTCACTGTCGGTGATACTGTACGATTTGAAGCTAACTTTATTCCGGGATTTACATCATTAACATCAGATTTTGTAGTTAGTTATATATCTGGCAATTCAATTGCATTAAACGATGCTAGTACAGGCTTGCCTGTGAATCCAAGTGCCATTAATACAGGTTATACTAACATTGTAAACTTGAGTGCTATTAATGATGCGATGATTTCAGAATGGTCGTTAGCTGGGTTAAGTAATGTTGTAGTAAGAAGCTTCTTTGATGGAACAGCTACTCCTACGGGTGGTGTGACAATTGGTACTGGTGATATCGTAGTTCAGGACGCAAGTCGTTTTGAAGTAGGTAACCAAGTTATGTTCCATGAAGTATTTGATGAGACTGGTACAACTAACTTACCTGCAGGTATTTCAAGTGATGAAGTATATAATGTAGCATCTGTTAATTTAACATCGAATATGGTTAGTTTTGTTGGACTTGAAGTTACTTTACCAAGTATAGGTACATTCCAAATCACAAACTTATCTAAAACTGCTGGCGGAACTGTTTATGCAGACCCTAGTGCATATTTAGGTAAGCAAGTTAATTTCTTAGGTGTGCTTGGATTAAACGTACCTGAATCAATTCAGAATGACCCTAAATTCAAGTTCTTCACATTTGTACCACCAATGACTCCTATCGAAGGTGATTTGAATAATGACACAGTATATTTCAACGGACCAACAATTAAACTTGTTGAGACAACAAATGATATCATGCTTGACTCTACCGTTGGTAGAACATTCTTATCACTTGGACTTGCGAATGAAGACTATATAGACGTTGACTTTGATGGTGACGACGAAAGAGTATTCCGTCTAACTTCAGATGGATTCCAAGCTGCAAGATTCTTCTTGTTCTGTGAATACTTCTTTGCTGGGACAACTTACAACTTCGCTGGGACAATCGTACCATTCGTTGTGAATGATGTCAATCTATACATTGGTAATTCAGCAGATGACGTTGCAAATGGATGGACTTTCCAAATTAATCAAAACGCTTCATTACAAGCAGCCACAGAAGATTCTGCATTTGACCTTGCACAAAGTGTTAAAGACGGTATAATCACAAGTGAGTTTGCTCAGATTGCATTTAATGAATCTGACCCTGCAATTGTAAATGATGCTGTTTGGCAGTATAACCCAATTGAGAATAGAAACTCTGCGGCATTAGCTGAATCTTGGAACTTGTTCCTTGACCGTGATAATGCAAATGCCGATATGCTTATCTCCGCTGGTACTGCAATTCAGAACCTCTTCGTAAGAGGATTTGAACAAATTGACTACAATGTTATGGATAGCATGCTAAACGTTTGTGAAAAACGTAAAGATTTGTTCTCTATATTTGACGGAGTAGATGCACCTGACATTAACGTAGCATTGCGTAAAATGGTAGGTGTTGGTTCCCAAGGTGAGATTTCTCGTTGGGGTGGTATTTTTGATGGACGAGACATTTTCTTCGATGCGGATTATACCAAATTGAATGTACAAGGTGTTAAGTCAATCTCAGTGTGTGCTATTATCACTCTTAACAGAGCCGGTAATGTATACTGGTTACCGCCTGCAGGTTATAACACAGGTCGTATTCCTGCTCAATATAGTTTGAGACAGAAATACCTTCGTAGCTATAACTACGCTGCTGACCCAGTATCTGACATCGCTAAGTTATACGATGCTAATATTAATCCAACTCGTGTGAATGACCAAGGCCAATTCATTTATGGACAGAAAACAATGCTTAAACGCGGAAGTGCTCTGAATAGAATGAATGTGATTATGCTTATTGCTGGTATACATAAACGTTTCGAAAACTATCTCGATTACAAAGTATTTCAACTTAACACTGCGGCTTTACGAAACAATATTCAATCGGACCTACAGGCTCAATTGGAATTGATTAAATCAGCTAACCCTCAGGGTATAACCGCTGGTAAAGTAATCTGTGATGAAACCAATAACACACCTGATATCATTGATTCTAATCAATTGATTGTAGATGTTGTTATTCAACCAACAAGAGCGGCTGAGTATATCACTCTTAGAACTACGGTTCAAAGAACTGGCGCAGACCTCGATGTTACTAATACGATTTTAGGAGGGTAATCTAAAATGGCTGACTTCAGTAATCAAACAAAACTGTTCTTCTTAAGTGCAATAGACAACTTAAGAGACCCAGTAAGAAACACCCGTTGGAGAATGTTACTTCCCGATACTATCTTTGCTGCAACTGGCATTGCCGTGACAAACGGTGACCAGTTCAGTCAAGGCGAAGAAGGTACGGATGACTTTGCTCTACATATCAAAACTGCTAAAATTCCTGATATTACTATCACGGAAGGCCAGCATTGGTATATGGGGTTTCCTTCTCAACATCCTATTAATGCAACAATTGGTGGGGAGCAACAATATCAAACTATTCTCTTAGAGGATATGCGAGCATATGAAGCAATGTTGGCTTGGGAACAAGCGTGTCTTAACACTGGCATTCTACTACAAGAAGATGGTGTTACGGATAGAATGAATTTGACTGGATTACGTCTAGGTCTTGGTAATCACAAAGACTCTGAAAATCCAACTAGTCAAATCCTCCGTAACCAGACTGTAAAAATTGAACTCTACAACTGGATGACAGGAGATGTAATTCTTGAAGTACATCTTTTCAACGCATGGCCTAAAGCTGTAACAGGTGGAGACCTTTCTTATGAAAGTGCTTCAATTATGAACTTTAACTTCACTCTTATCTATGATAGGTGGGGAGTTCATATTCCATCAGATTATGCAAGTGGTCTATAACAATAAAAAAGGCGCTCAGATGAGCGCCTTTTTTTATTGGTTATATCTATACCTAATCTCTTCTCGATAGAGCATGGTTTTAACCCCTGTCGCGTAAGAAGATACTTGACGTACTACATTTTCAAGGAATTTTACATAAACTTCCTGTTTATCATATTCCCTCTGTTTAGTCGCCACTTCCTTGGACCCATCAATCTTAATCTTTAATCCAGCTGCTTCTATATCATAAGCAGCCTTTTTCATTTTTATATCATGATAGGTCTTATCGCGAACTATGGCCAAGTCAGCTTTAATATCAGCTAATTTAAGCCTCTCCTGCAACAATAGTCCATTATAGTTCGTGTATATGTGACCAATGTTATATGCAACATTATTCTGACATTTTTCCAAATCTAGATTTCCGTCATCGTCATGTGCGTCAAAATTAGACTGAATATGCTCTACTAAACGTTGCATCTTTTCAGTAGTTAGATTGATTGGGGGTTGTCCGGGATTACTCATTTATCATCACCTCGTTTTTAAGATACAATTACTAAAATAAAAATAAAATATATTATCAATATACTCACAAAAAGAAAATATAGAAAAAA
>Ga0255046_10000161_pt1 | contig 16052 bp, 10 predicted proteins | sample BC1_12_27_MG_FD_183632 | JGI IMG/M metagenome (GOLD analysis project Ga0255046, IMG submission 183632) | Seawater microbial communities from Strait of Georgia, British Columbia, Canada - BC1_12_27 | ecosystem: Environmental > Aquatic > Marine > Strait | place: Canada: British Columbia...
AAGCCCTACCGAACGCGGGCCTGTATGATGTGCCCGGATTCTGAGATGACTGAGGACACTTCCCCTTTTCGCAATCAAGCTCCGCGCGAGTTTCACGTCTCGCGTCGTGTGCGCGAGCTCTACGGTTTGGACGAAACCATTTTTGCGGTCTCCGGCAACGTGATTTTCGCGGATTTTCGTGCAGCCAGGGATTTTACCCACCGCCTGAATGAGCGCCGCGATCCAGAAAAGGGAGTTGCTGCGAGCGAGATCTACGCGCTCGGCCTCATCGACGAGGCGCTTCACCTGTTGGTGGCGCGCCACCGTCGAGAGAGCGCCCCTGATCTGTGGTCAGAGGCCATCAATCGACTCGAGGAAGAATTGGGGGTAGGTCCGTTCGAAGAAATACTGTTGGCATTCGTCGAGGAGTTCCCACCGACACCGGTGTTCGTTGGCGAAGCGACAGCAAAGGATTTCCTTGCTGGAGAGACCGGTGGTGAGAGTCACCGCGAAGCAGTGATCGAGGAGCTGACGCTCGTGTGGCTCGCCAACCGCAACCCGGCGTTTGCGCCTTTTCGCGAGCTCTTCGACGACGAAGGCCTGCGCCGGACCACAGCCTATGGTGCGGCGGTACGCCGGATCGAGTCATACCTCGCCTCGTCGGAGACCAGCGGCCCTGCGGGCGACACCCTGCTCGGACGTCTGCTAGCTCCCGTTCGTACCGCTCCGGACTCCCTGCAGGGGCAACTCGAGTTCCTCCGAACCACCTGGGCGGAGCTCCTCGGCCCCGATCTTCACCGTGTCCTCGGCGGACTCGATTTCCTGGCTGAAGAGCACCGAGCGTGGTTCCCTGCCGGCCCGGGGCCGGTCGAGCCACCGGATTACCGCGTGCTCGGTGAGACCGGCGAACGGTTCTCCACGGACCGCGAGTGGATGCCGCAGCTGGTTCTGTTGGCCAAGAACGCCCACGTGTGGCTGGCTCAGTTGAGCAGCAGTCATGGCCGCGAATTAACGACCCTCGATGACATACCGGATTTGGAGCTCGAGCGGTTGGCCGAATGGGGCGTCACCGGACTCTGGCTGATTGGCGTCTGGGAGCGAAGTCGTGCCTCGGAGCGGATCAAAAAGAGGATGGGCGATGAGGAGGCGGTCGCATCCGCCTACTCGCTCGAGGACTATCGCATTGCCGACGCCCTCGGTGGGGAGGCCGCGTACGAGAATCTGCGCGACCGCGCATGGCGATACGGCATTCGCCTTTCCACCGACATGGTGCCCAATCACATGGGCGTCGATTCGCGGTGGGTGATCGAACACCCGGAATGGTTCCTTTCGCTCGATCACTCGCCGTATCCGGCCTATAGCTTCAACGGCCCCGATCTCTCGGACGATTCAAGGGTCGGCATTTTCATCGAAGACCACTACTGGGACCGCTCGGACGCTGCGGTGGTATTCAAACGGGTGGATCGGGAAACCGGCGACGAGCGGTTCGTCTACCACGGAAACGACGGCACCTCGATGCCGTGGAACGATACCGCCCAGCTCGACTACCTCAAGTCCGAAGTACGCGAGGCGGTCATTCAAACCATCCTCGCCGTCGCCCGCCGGTCGCCGGTGATTCGTTTCGATGCGGCGATGACTCTGGCCCGACAGCACTTTCACCGCCTGTGGTTTCCGGAGCCCGGAGCGGCCGGAGCGGTGCCGTCGCGGGCCGAGTATTCGATGGAGAGAGCCGAGTTCGACGCAGCAATGCCGCGCGAGTTCTGGCGCGAGGTGGTCGACCGGGTTGCTGAAGAGGCGCCCGATACCCTGCTTCTGGCGGAGGCATTCTGGCTGCTCGAGGGTTACTTCGTTCGAACCCTCGGTATGCACCGCGTTTACAACTCAGCCTTTATGAATATGCTGCGGGACGAACGAAATGCCGAGTACCGCCAGTTGATCCGATCGACCCTCGAGTTCGACCCGCAGATTCTCAAACGCTATGTCAATTTCATGTCCAACCCCGATGAGCGAACCGCGGTCGATCAGTTTGGCACGGGCGACAAGTACTTCGGGGTGGCGACGCTGATGGCAACCATGCCTGGTTTGCCGATGTTCGGTCACGGCCAGATCGAGGGTCTTGAGGAGAAATACGGGATGGAGTTCCAGCGCCCACGCTGGGATGAAACGCCGAACGAGGGTCTGGTGTGGCGGCACGAGCTCCAGCTCTTCCCACTCATGCGTCGACGCCGAGTTTTTGCCGAGGTCGATCGATTCCTGCTCTACGACTTCGTGACTGACGACGGGTCGGTGAACGAGAATGTCTTTGCCTACTCGAACGAGATCGACGGCGAACGCAGCTTGGTTATCTACCACAATCGATTCGCCGAGACACGCGGCCGGCTGCTGCTTTCGACGGCGGTTGCCGAACGCATCGAAGGGGATCAGAAGAACCTGGTTCGGACGTCGCTCGGCGACGGGCTCCGCCTACCCGATGGCGTTGGTTTATGGGTGGTCTACCGTGACGCGGTGTCGGGTCTGCAGCACCTGAATTCGTGCCTCGAGCTGCGGTCGGATGGATGGTACTTCGAGCTCGACGCCTACCGTCTCCACTGCTTCCTCGACTTCCGGGAGGTCGCCGAGGACGATGACCACCCATGGCGTGAGCTCGCAGGCTCCTTGGGCGGGCGCGGCGTGCGCTGTATCGACGATGCGCTCGGTCAGCTTCGAATGGCGCCTGTTTTGGAGCCGTTCCGACGTCTCGTGTCCGAGCCGGTGCTTGAACGGTTGGCGACCGGTGATGACTGGCAGGAGGCAGGCGTCGAACTCCTCGAGCTCGCCCAAACCGATATTGCGGCCCTGCTCACCGCGGCTGCTTTGAAGGGGGAAACCGAGGTCGCGACCAACGCCGCACAGATCGAGAACCGCATTCTCACCGAGCTGGAAACCGTGTTCGAGCTGGTGCGGATCGCCCGCGGCCATAAGACAGAACAGGGTGCCGAGAGGAATTGGTTGGCTGAATTCTCGGAGACCCTCGGCGACCCGTCGAGCTGGGCCACTCTTCTGGCCCTGGTTGTCGCGCGCCATCTCGGCGAGGTTGGCGAATCCGCGGATTCGGCGAACACGGCCGGCGATCGCTTCAGCGAGTGGCACCTCGGTTCCACCCTCGTTGATCTCGTGGTGGCCTTCGGTCACTCCGAGGATGACGGGCAGCGAGCAGTCAAGACCGTAGAGCTGGTGATTGAAGCCGGTCGGTTGAGGTCGAAAGTCGAGGGGCCGGGTGAGGATCTGAACGTGGTGCTCACTGAGCTGGTCGGCAGCGATGAGGGATGCCGATATCTGCGGGTGAACAGCCACGCTGACGTTTTCTGGTTCAACCGCGAAGCATTCGAAGAGATGGTGCGGTGGCTGACGCTGTCACGTGTTCTTGACGGCGTGGTTGTGGACAGCGAGTCCGTACGGCAGTTTGTTGCCAGAACGGCCAATGAATGGCAGACAATTCTCGGGGCGGCGGAAGATTCGGGTTACCGGTTGGTCGATTTCCTCGAGATGGTGAATGCCGCCAGCGACAATGTGGCGACCGACAATTGATGGAATATCGGAGGCTTCTCCGCCCTCTTCCGCTGTTCCTGATCTTCCTATTTGTCGCTGTGGCGGTTGTCGACCTGGTTCAGGAGCTCCGCCAGGTGCCTGAGCCCCCTCTCGAAATCGTGGGATCGGCTACCCCGCGCTTCGAAGCGTTGGAGCCGGTGATCGATTTTCGGCTGAATCGCACGGACACCGGGGTTAGAATACTGCCGATCCCGGAGCTCGCACCGGATCAGTGGTCTCTTCCCGAGCGACGAGGTGTGTGGGCCAGGAGCGCTGTCGGTGAACTCCGGCTCGAACTCGCCGTCGGTGGTCACCGCACGCTTCTTCTCGAGTGTCTGCCGGCGAGCGGCAAACGCCCTGTACGCGCCGTCCGCTTGACAATCAACGGGATCGGCTGCGGTGAGGTCGCACTCGTACCGGGGTGGGGGAAGTACCGGGTTTCCCTGCCGGAAGGGGTCGTTCGATTGGGATCCAACCGAATCGTCCTGGGCTTCCCGGATCGGGACAAGGCAGCAAAACCGGGGCGGGCGCTCCTCATCCGCCGGCTCGGTCTGTTCCGCGACAAAGAGACGGACGTAAGCGCCCTCGAAGCGGCACGGGCAGTGCTCCTCGATGTAGACGCTGAAAAGGTCACCGTTCGCCGCTCGGGGACACTCGAAATTCCTCTTGTCCTGGACGACCGAACCGACGCCCTCCAGATGCGCTACCGTTTTCCGTCCGGTGCCGGTCGTGCAGAAGTGATTGTCGAGCAATCGGCGGAAGAGGATGCCGGCATCCATGACGCGCTGCGAAAGTCGGTGAATGCCGCGCAGAAGGCATCAGGCCGCATTCGGATCCCGCTCCACGGTCGCCGCGGTCGATTCGTGCTCCGCATCCAGGTGGATCTCGGAAAGCTCGACTCTCGCCTGCTGCTTTCTTCGTTGCGGCTGGTCGAGGAGGGCGATCCTACCCGTCGTCCGTGGGCTGCGAATCCGCGCCCGAACTGAGAATCTGGCCGTCGTTTTCTGGCGGGGTGATGTCGCGCGGTTCGGGGTCGGCAACCCTGCGGGTGCTGAAGGTAGCGGCGATAAACGCGAGAACTGCGAGTAGAATTTCATCCACCAGCGGAATCGGGTCGGGGATCACGAGGTCGACCAGGAAAAGAGCCGCGAGAATCAAAAAGAGATAGGGGTAACGCATTCCCGGCAGCAGGCGAGTGACAAGGTCGGTCAGCGGCGAGGCCATGCGTCAGTCGTCCCCCTCTTCCTTCACGGGAATGCCCCCTTTTGGCTGGTACGAGGAGTAGGCCTGGGGCTTTCCGGATAACCCGGAGAGCTTGATGACCAGCACCTGCCCGAGGGGTGTGCCCTCGATCCATTTCAGGAGTTTGTCATCGAGCCGCCGCCGTTCGTCGGGATCGAGCTCGATGGACTGTTCGGCCAAAAAATCGTCGAGCGCCTCTTTAGCCCCGAGCGAGAGCTCCGTGATCCCCTTGAATGTCGGGATAAGCGGACGGAGATCGGTGTCCTCGAGGACGAGACGGGCGTTCACGTCTACTTCGGCAACCGGCGTGTCGTCGATCTCGCCGATGAGATCGTCGACCTTCGGTGAGGGTGGTTCCGGGGCCATCACGGGTTTCAATAAGCTTTCGACAGCGGCGCAGACGAGAGCAAGCGAGCCGTGAATCGACTGCACGGCATCGACGTTTTTTTCCAGCACCGCGACGTCGTCCTGTGACGAGAACCACCCTCTGAGCTGGCCGAGAAAGTCGGCGAACTTGGACAGCCGGGCGGCCGAGATCTTGGCGGAGGGCTCCAGTTTCGAGGGGAGTTTGATCTCGAGTTCTGGATCGGGTTCGACACTGGTTTTCTCTACCAACATCCCGGCCAGAGCCCTGGCGCTGTCGCGGATCTCGGTCGCCTTCGACTCACCGCCGTCACCGACGATCCAATCCCGACGTTCGCCGATAAAGGCGGAAATACGCTCGATGTTCCGCGCCGCCTTGTCGAGGTCCTCGATGGTGATGTCCGACATTCCTCACCCGTCTTTCATAGGTACCTGCATTCTAGCCGATTCTGCCTGCAAAAGTGTGCGATCATGCGACAGGTTGGGTTGTGATGCAACTGCAGATCGCGAAACCGGATGACTGGCACCTCCACCTGCGCGATGGTGGGGCGATGCGGGATGTGATCGCGCACAGCGCCAGAACCTTTGTCCGCGCGGTCGTCATGCCCAATTTGCAGCCGCCGATCACGACCATTGCCGAGGCCCACACCTACCGCCGACGGATCATCGAGGTCTTACCAGAAAACACGTTGTTCGAGCCGCTAATGACGCTCTACCTCACCGATTTCACCTTACCGGGCGAGATCATCGATGCCGCGGCCGATAACGTCATTGTGGGAGTGAAGCTCTACCCGGCGGGGGCCACCACCAATTCGGAGGCCGGGGTCACCGATCTCGATCTGGTCTTACCGACCCTCGAAGCGATGTCCGAACACAGCCTGCCTCTCCTGGTTCACGGCGAGGTAACAGACCCGGGCGTCGATATCTTCGACCGCGAAAAGGCCTTCATCGATCGAGTGCTGGCGCCGCTCGTTGAACGGGTGCCCGGCCTCAAGGTTGTCTTCGAACACATCACGACCGCCGAGGCGGTCGCTTGGGTGCTGCAGGCACCATCGCAGGTCGGTGCCACAATCACCCCTCATCACCTACTGCTCGATCGGAACGCGATCTTCAGTGGAGGGATCGACCCCCATCACTACTGTCTACCGATTCTCAAACGGGACATTCATCGGGAGGCGCTGGTGTGGGCCGCTACGAGCGGCAGCCCGCGTTTCTTTCTCGGAACCGACAGTGCTCCCCATCCGCGGCAGGCCAAGGAATGCGCGCGCGGATGTGCGGGAATCTTCTCGGCCCACGCCGCGCTCGAGCTCTATGCGGAGGCGTTCGAGGACGCCAACGCTTTAGAGCTGCTCGAAGGCTTCGCCTCGCACCACGGCGCGGATTTCTACGGGCTGCCCCGGAATGAAGGCACGGTCACCCTGGTTCGCGAAGAATGGACTGTGCCGGAGTCCTATGCGTTTGGCGACGCCGAGGTTGTGCCCCTCCGTGCGGGCGGCACAATCCGTTGGCGAGTGGCCAACGCTACGAATCAGGAGTAAATTTCTCAGCGCTCGCTTGAAAAGCGAGGTGATCACATCGACGACTGTTGAAGGAGAAGAAATGGCGAATTCCAAAAAACACCGTGGAACGATCGGCATCCTCACCGGAGGTGGCGATGTGCCCGGTCTCAACCCGGCCATCCGCGCGGTGACGGTACGGGCCCTGCGCGAAGGATTCAGAGTCCTCGGGATCCGCCGCGGCTGGGCCGGTCTGATCGAGATCGACCGCGACCGCAAAAACGGCTCCGATTTCGTGATCGATCTGACCGAGGAAGTCGTCAATAAGGTCGGCCGAACCGGCGGGACCTTCCTCCACAGCTCGCGTACCCGTCCGTCGCACGTGCCACAGACCGCGCTTCCCGATCACCTCAGGGACCGCTATACCGACGAGGCCAACGATCTCACCGAGGAAGTTCTGGCAAACATCGAGTACCTCGGCATTGACACGATGGTTCCCATAGGCGGAGACGACACCCTTTCCTACGGGGTCCACCTGCACGAGAAGGGGGTGCCCGTGATTGCGCTCCCGAAGACAATGGACAACGACGTCCCCGGCACCGACTACTGCATCGGTTTCTCCACCTGTGTCACCCGCACCATCGCCATGACCCACGCTCTGCGAACATCGGCGGGCAGCCACGAGCGCTTCCTGGTGATCGAGGTCTTCGGGCGCTATGCGGGTTTTACTGCTCTCCTGCCGACCATGGCCGGCGCGGCCAACCGCTGCGTTATTCCCGAACACCCCTTCGATATCGAGGATCTATGCGAGAGGCTTTCGCGGGATCGTGAAAAGAACCCCTCCAATTACAGCGTGGTGTTGGTATCGGAGGGCGCGACCTTTACCGGCGAGGACGAGATGGTGTACTCAGACCACGAGAAGGACATGTTCGGACACAAAAAGCTCGGCGGTGTTGGCGACCGGGTGGCAAGGGCTCTCCGCGATGTGTCGCCGAAATTCAATAACGGTCGCCGCGTCAACGTCATCAACCAGCGGCTCGGCTATCTCGTGCGCTCCGGTGATCCGGACGCGCTCGACTCGGTGGTGCCGATGGCCTTTGGAAACCTCGCCATGGATTTGATTTTGGATGGCGTCTCGGGCCGTCTGGTCAACGTCCGCAACGGCCGTTACGACAACGTGCCCATCGACGTCGTGACCAGCCGCAAGAAGGTGGTTGATGTAGGTAAGTTCTACAACACCAAACGGCTACGACCGAAGTACACGCGCTTCGAGGGCGCACCGGTCTTCATCATGACGAGTGACTACTGAGTTTTGAGTGTTGAGTTATGAGTTTTGAATTTCCATCCACCCTCCTGGTCTTCCTTGGGTGGGCGGGGGCTAACTCAAAACTCAAAACTAAGAACTCAAAACTGTGAACCGGAGGTGAACATGAGGCTTTTGCACACGATGATTCGGGTTGGCGATCTGGACAAATCGATCGCCTTTTACACCGAGGCGCTGGGAATGAAGCTGCTGCGCAAAAACGACTATCCGGAGGGCAAGTTCACCCTCGCCTTCGTCGGGTACGGTGACGAGGACTCGACGTCCGTCATCGAGCTCACCCACAACTGGGATACCTCGAGCTACGACCTCGGCAAAGGCTACGGCCACATCGCCATCGGTGCGCCGGATATCGTTGGCGCCTGCGAACGGGTACGCGAGTACGGTGGCCAGGTGACCCGCGAGCCGGGTCCGATGAAGCACGGCACGACAGTCATCGCCTTTGTCAAAGACCCGGATGGCTACACCATCGAGTTCATCGAAAAGAAGTAAAGCCATTAGCTGTTAGCTAATAGCTAAGAGCTTTCAGCCTCTACTGTTGAATCTCCCCGCTAACTTGATGCTTGTCCTCTGAAGCGCGCTTCTGTAGTGTGCGCGTGTGATTGAGCTTGGCAAAAACCAGCCTCTGACCGCGACCTGTGCCCGCGGCCTCGAGATGGTTCTGGCCGATGAGCTGCGCGCTCTTGGCGCCGGCGCCGTTGCCCCGGACCGTGGCTCGGTCCTGTTTTCGGGTGACCTGCGGACCGTCTACGACGTCAACCTCAGGCTGAGGACCGCGATGCGGGTGCTTGTTCCACTGGTTCGTGGCGAGGTCACATCGAGGGAGAGCCTTTACAAACTGGCTTCATCGGTCGCCTGGGAACAGGTGATTGCCGACGGTCAGACCTTCGCGGTCGAGGTCGTCGGACGGCATCGCTCCTTTCGCAACACGACGTTTGGCGGACAGGTCGTAAAGGATGCAGCGGTCGATCGCCTCCGCGCCAAACGTGGCCGGCGGCCAAACGTCGACCGAAACCAACCCGATATCCGTCTCCACCTGCGGCTCGTCGAAAAGGGCGCCTCGACCCTCAGTCTCGATTCCAGTGGCGAGCCGCTGTCCCATCGCGGCTACAGACCGCGGGGCGGACCGGCCCCGCTGGCCGAAACCCTGGCCGCAGGCATCCTCCTGCTGGCCGGCTACGACGGGTCCGAGCCGCTGCTCGACCCGATGTGTGGCACCGGCACATTCGCCGTGGAGGCGGCGCTCATCGCCACCCACACGCCGCCCGGTCTGCACCGTGCGTTCGCCTTCGAGCGGTGGCCAGTCCACAACCTCCTGACCTTCGAGGAGGTTCAACACGAGGCGAGCCACGGCCACCGTGATGCGCCGCAGCCGATCATCGCCCGTGACCGGGCCGAGAGATCAATTCGCGCCACCCAGCGAAACCTCAAGGCAGCGTGGATGGATCAATGGGTCGAGCTGGAGCAGCGGGATGCGCTCGATCTGCTGTTGCCGTGGAGTTCCGGCGGCGTGATTGTCGCCAACCCGCCATACGGCAAGCGGGTGAGTGAAGTAGAACGTCTTTTTGGGCTCTATCAACGGTTTGGCGATAGCCTGAAGAATCAGGCGACCGGCGCCACAGCGTGGATCCTCGCCGGTGAACCGCGGTTGGCCAAATCGATCGGCCTCAAGCCCTCGCGCCGCATCCCACTCTTCAACGGCCCGATCGAATGCCGGTTGTTGAAGTTCGAGATGTACGAAGGAAGCAAGAAGCGCAAGGCCGAATAGCTCCAGATGCTAGATGCTGGATCCTAGATACTAGATCCGCCCACCCACCCCCGGCTTGAAGCGCTCGTCCCGGGAGGGACGGGTGGGACCTGCATCCTGTATCCGGGAGGGTGGTGGGGTGGGTGCACCCTGCATCAGGATCAGAGTTTCTCCAGCTCCTCCTCCAGCCGATCGACCAACCCATCCATCTCCGCGACGAGCGCTTCGGTCGGTTCGGTGGTCGAAAAGTCGACGCCCGCCGTCTGGAGCTGGGTGATGGGGTGGTCGTTGCCGCCCGAACGCAGCAGCTCGAGGTAGGCCTCGACGGTGGCGGAGCGCTCCCCTTTCTCTCCCTCGGTCATCCTCTGGTGGAGCAGGATCGCCGCTGCCTTCGAGGTCGCGTACTGGAAGACGTAATACGGCGAGCCATAGAAGTGGGGGATCCGGGCCCAGGTGTTGCGATACCACTCCTGATCGTCGAGAGTGTCGCCGAAGATACTTTCGAGCACTCCGAGGTAGATCTGCTGCAAGACTTCGGCGGTGATCGGGCGGTCGCCCTCGACCTCGCAGTGGGCGCGCAGCTCGAAGTCCGCAAACATCGCCTGTCGGTAGAAACCTGCGGCGATGTCGTCGATGGCGTGCTGCAGCAACGCTACGCGTCGGGCAGGATCTGTCTCTTCGGCCAGCAGGCGATCGAGAAAGAGGGACTCGTTTGTCATCGAGGCTACCTCTGCGACAAAGATCGAGTAGGACGAGGTGGCGAAGGGCTGGGCCTCGTTTGAAAGCACCGTGTGCATGGTGTGGCCCATTTCGTGGGCGACGGTGAAAGCATCGTTGAGGGTGTCGGCGTAGTTGAGCAGCATATAGGGGTGTACGCCGTAAACGCCGGCTGAAAACGCGCCCGAGCGTTTGCCCTCGTTCTCATAGACGTCGATCCAACGCTCGGCAAAAGAACGCTCGACTGTCTGCTGGTATTCGTCGCCGAAGATCGCCACCGAGTCGACGGTGATCTGCCCGACCGCGCCATAAGGGAGGGTCCATTCGATCTCCACCAGTGGCAGGTAGGCATCGAAATAGCGGTATCGCTCGAGACCCAGGGCCTTTTTGCGGAGACGGTGGTAGCGCTGGAGGGGACCGCTGCCGGTCCGCGCCGTGTCGATGAGGTTCTCCACTACGGCCGCAGGGATGTTGTCGTCATCGAGCTTGGCCTCCAGGGCAGATTCGTAGTTCCGCGAGCGGGCGACGAACCAGTCTTTCTGCAGGACCCCGTTGTAGATGGAGGCATAGGTGTTGGGGTAGTTGTCGTAGACGGTGAAATGAGCTTTGAAGAGCTTCTCGCGGTCGGCCTGATTGCGTAGCGTGTGGAGTCCCTGCGAAAGATTGGCATGGCTCGCCACCATCTCCCTGTCGTCGGAGAGGGTGACGGTCGGGAAATCAACGTCGGCGTCGGACAGCATTGAATAGGTCTGTGCGGGTGAGCCGTTCAGGGTCGAGGCAAAGGCGAGCAGGCGCTCGCCGTCCTCGTCGAGGACGTGCCGTTGCATTCGGTAACTTTCCTCGATGCCGAAACGGTACGGCACCAGCTCGGGAGTTTCGTCGAGCCAGCCCTGCATGGTCGCCTCGGGGATTTCAAGCAGCTCTGGCGTGTACCAGGCGGTGGCCTGCCGGAAGGCTGCGAGCGCCAGCCGCACCTGCTCGAGGCGTGCCTGGACCGCGTTGTCTCGGGTGTCCTGGCTCTGCATCAGACCCGGGTATTGGTAAACCCGATAGGCGAGCTGGCCGAGCTCGTCGGAGAGGAGGCTGGCCTCGAGGATTCGCTGTGGTCCCTCCGACAGGGTCCCTTTGAGCCCTTGATAGGAGTCCATCAGTTCCTGCAGCTGTTCGAGGCCCGTCTCCCACCCGTTCCAGTTGGGGTAGATCTGGTTCAGATCCCAGGTGTATTCCTCGGGGATCTCAGCGCGGTCGCGAGACTCCGGTTTGAGCGCGTACTCTGTGGTCATCAAAGATCTCCTCATTGGTAGTCGCCGGCATACGGTAACGGTGCATCTGCGAAGTGTCTAGGAATGCAGAGCGGAATCGGTGGACGTCGGTTCTGTTGTTCATGGTGGAATTCGACGAAACGGGGGCTCCATGAAGAAAATTCGGATATCCGATTGGGACGAACTCGAACCGCTGCGCCCCACCTACGCTCTGGTCGCCAACGTCGATCTGGTGGTTATTCGGTGGCAGGACGAGGAGCAGGCATCGGTTCTCTACGGGCGGTGTTTGCATCGCGGTGCCTTAATGAGTGATGGCTCCATCGAAGGCAAGGATTTGATCTGCGGCGTCCACCGGTGGGATTACAGCTACAAGACCGGGGTCAGTTCCTACAATCCCGAGGAAAAGCTCCACCACTTTCAGTCCTGGATCGAAGACGGCGCCGTCTGGGTCGATGAAGAGGAAATTGCCGCCTGGGAAAAGGAGAACCCGCAACCCTACGATCGCGACGCCTATCAGGGCCTTTACAAGGACTTCCATGGCGGCGCTGAAGAACCCCATTATCAGTACATCCAGCACCTGGCCGAGCACGGCCTGAGTAAGATCGGCCACCACGGCCGAGTGGCGGCGATGGGTGTGCCGCGCGACGAGCTGCCGAAGTGGGACGACATCCAGATCCTGACGGCCCAGCTCCACAAGGTCCCGCTACTGGATGACGCGCCGGTTGGCACGGAAGTCGTGATTGGGCCCAATGCCGCAAAGCCGCTCGAGCTCGATATCCCACTTCTTGTGTCCGACATGAGCTTTGGTGCGCTTTCCGAGGAAGCCAAGATTGCCCTGGCGAAGGGTGCCGAGTTGGCGGGCACCGGAATCTGCTCGGGTGAGGGCGGCATGCTGCCCGAGGAGCAGGGCAGCAACTCGCGCTACTTCTACGAGCTGGCCTCGGCACGCTTTGGTTACTCGATGGACAAGGTCCAGAATTGCCAGGCCTTCCATTTCAAATGCGGCCAGGGCGCCAAGACCGGCACCGGTGGCCACCTGCCGGGCGAAAAGGTCCGAGGCAAAATCGCCGAAGTACGGGGCCTGGCGGAAGGCGAGGCGGCGATCTCTCCGCCCAGATTCCCCGATTGGGAAGACGTCGACCAGTATCGAGATTTCGCTGCGGAGGTTCGCGATGCGACGGGCGGGATTCCCATCGGGGTCAAGCTCTCCGCCCAACACATCGAGCGCGACATCGAAGCCGCGCTCGAGATCGGAGTCGACTACGTCATCCTCGACGGTCGCGGCGGCGGGACGGGTGCGGCGCCCCTGCTGTTCCGGGACAACATCTCGGTGCCGACAATCCCCGCCCTGGCGCGCGCCCGGCGGTGTCTCGATCAATCGGGAGGCAATGATGTGACCTTAGTTATCACCGGTGGTCTGCGGCTGCCGGTGGATTTCGTCAAGGCGCTAGCCCTGGGGGCTGATGCGGTCGCAGTGTCCAACTCCGCCATCCAGGCCATCGGCTGTCTGGGGATGCGGGCCTGCCACACCAACAACTGCCCGGTCGGCATCGCCACCCAGAAACCGCATCTGCGGCTGCGGCTGAAGATCGAAAAAGGCGCCGAGCAACTCAACAACTTTTTCCGCGCCTCGACCGAGCTCATGCAGGTCATGGCGCGTGCTTGCGGCCACAGCCACCTCAACCAGCTTTCGGTTGACGATCTGACGACCTGGAAACGGGACATGGCGCATCTGACCGGCATCCAGTACGGCGGTGTGTCCCTGGACTGAACCGAAAGACACCTCTCGAAAGTGGGATATCGATGACTTCAAAACGGCATGATTACGAATGGACAAAGGTGCTCGGTATTGACGAGCTGCAGGAGGGTCGGGTCAAAACGGTCACCTGTCCCCTCCGCACCCTTTGCATGACTCATCACGAAGGCCGGTATGGTGCGCTCGACAACCGATGCCCCCACCAGGGCGGCCCACTGGGTGAGGGATCGATCGAAAACGGGCTTTTGCGCTGTCCCTGGCACGGCTGGGACTACGACCCGATCAGCGGCAAGGCGCCCGGCTACGACGACGGGGTCGAGACCTTTGAGGTCGAGGCACGTGAGGATGGTGTGTACGTCGCTCTACCGACCCCGAAGACCCACGCCCGCACGGTTGGTGACGTGATGATGGAGACCCTGGTCAATTGGGGGGTCAAACATGTTTTCGGAATGGTGGGTCACTCGAACCTTGGCGTGGCTGACGCCCTCCGAATCCAGGAGGCAGAGGGCAGGATCAGCTATTACGGGATCCGCCACGAAGGCGCCGCGTCCTTCGCCTGCTCGGCTTATGGAAAGCTGACCGGTCATCCAGCCGCCTGCCTTTCAATCGCCGGCCCCGGTGCAACAAACCTGCTGACAGGGCTGTGGGACGCCAACGTCGATCGATCACCGGTGATCGCGCTGACCGGACAGGTCGAAACCCAGGTCTTCGGACCGGGTGCGTTCCAGGAGATCGATCTCAAGGCGGCCTACGGCAAGGTCGCGCAGTGGCAGCAGATCGCGCTGCCCAACAGCAAGCACGCCGAGCTCGTCAATCTGGCCTGCAAGAGCGCCGTTCTCAACCGGGGCGTCTCGCAGATCATATTTCCCGACGAGGTGCCCAAGATGCCCGCCAGGGACGGGGCGCAGGCTGGTGGGCCCAAGGGTCGAATCACTCCTCTCGAGATTGCGCCGCCCGAAGAATCGGTCGAGCAGGCGGTGGAGCTGCTCGCCCACTCGAAACGCCCGGTCATCATTGTCGGCCACGGCAGCCGTTTCCAAATGGAAGGCGTCGTTGAGCTGGCCGAAATGCTGAGTTGTCCGGTCGTCACAACCTTCAAAGCGAAGGGGCTCATCGCTGACAGCCACCCGCTCGCGGCGGGCGTCCTCGGGCGCAGCGGCACCCCGGTGGCCAGCTGGGTGATGAACGAGTCGGATTGTCTTTTGGTCTTCGGTGCCAGCTTCTCGAACCACACCGGGATCACACCCAAGAAACCGATCATCCAGGTCGATTTCGACCCCATGATCCTCGGTAAATTTCACGCGGTGGCCGTGCCGGTGTGGGGTGAGATCGGCGTCACCACCGACATTTTCAGAGACCGCCTGAAGGGCAAGAATTCCGCGGTCGATCAGCGCAGCGACCTCGAGAAGCGCTGGGCCATCTGGCGCTCCGAGAAGGAAAGCCGCCTCGAAGACGACCGTGGCAAGGGCGTCAACTCCGCCTCGATCTTCGCTGCCATGACCAGACTGGTGCCTGACGATGCCATCATCGCGGTCGACGTCGGCAACAACACCTACTCCTTCGGGCGCTACTTCGAGTGCGAGCGGCAGGCTGTCCTGATGTCGGGATACCTCGGGTCGATCGGTTTCAGCTTTCCGGCCGCGATGGGCGCCTGGGCAGCCACCCAGGAAGACGACCCCAGATTCAAGGGACGCAAGGTGGTTTCAGTTTCGGGCGACGGGGGTTTCGGTCAGTATCTCGCCGAGCTGACCACAGCCGTCAAGTACGGCATGGACATCACCCACATCCTGCTCAACAACAACGAGCTCGGCAAGATCAGCAAGGAGCAGAAGGCGGGCGATTGGGACGTCTGGCAGACCTCGCTCCACAACCCTGATTTTGCGGAGTACGCCAATCTCTGTGGTGCAGTGGGTTTTTCGGTCAGCAAGCAAGACGAGCTGGACGATGCCATTTCAAAGGCGCTGGCTCACGATGGACCGAGCCTGGTCGAGATCCACTCGGACGTGGAGCTTGTTTAGTTCACCAGGCTTCTTTGAAGGGCCTGAGGTCGAGTTCAAAGGTCCAGGCGTTTTTCGGCTGCTCGTGCAACCACAGCATCGTGGCGGCAATGCTCTGCGGGTCGATCAGGCCGTCGTTGCCCTTGGAAGCCGCCAGGTCGGGCATCGTTTCGTGGACCCTGGGGACGTCGATGACACCGTCGATGATGAGGTGAGCCACATGAATGCCCTCGGGCCCGAGCTCCTTGGCCATGCTCTGGGCCACCGCCCGCAGACCGTGCTTACCGGCCGCGAAGGCGGCGAATCGTGCGCTGGCTTTGACCGCCGCGGTGGCGCCGGTGAAGAGGATTGTTCCTTCTCCGTGGGGCACCATTCGTTTGGCAGCCTCGCGACCGACGAGAAAACCACCGTACGAGGCTGCCCCCCACATCTCCTCGAACTGATCCGACGTCGTCTCGAGGATCGAACCCATGGCGAAACCCGCCGTATTGAAAACCACGATCTTCGGTGGTCCGAATCTTGATTCGGCCTGATCGAAAAGGTTGACGATCTGGGCTTCGTCGGAGGCGTCTGTGGCGACTGCCATAGCCGAACCACCAGCGGCT
>Ga0255046_10000162_pt1 | contig 15969 bp, 15 predicted proteins | sample BC1_12_27_MG_FD_183632 | JGI IMG/M metagenome (GOLD analysis project Ga0255046, IMG submission 183632) | Seawater microbial communities from Strait of Georgia, British Columbia, Canada - BC1_12_27 | ecosystem: Environmental > Aquatic > Marine > Strait | place: Canada: British Columbia...
CCACGGGGATGGGATCCTTCGTCATGTCGATGCCGAACTGAAGACACCGTGCATGAATGTTCGGAAACCTCTCGATAATGAAGTCGGAGGACTCGTGGGTCATGTCGAGGTAGACGCAATCGTCACCCCTGCGCTTCATTTCGTAGTCGATTGCGCGAGCGACCACGTCGCGAGGAGCGAGGTCTTTCATCTCGTGATGCGACTCCATGAAAGCCTTGCCGCTTCGCAGGCGGAGGATGCCGCCCTCCCCTCGCAGCGCCTCACTGATCAGAAAGCTCTTGGCTTCGGCACGGTACAGGCACGTCGGATGAAACTGAAAGAACTCCATGTTCGCGAGCTCGGCACCAGCACGGTACGCCATCGCGATGCCATCTCCGGTCGCGACGTCGGGGTTCGACGTATACAGGTAGACTTTGCCGGCACCTCCGGTGGCGAGCACCGTCGCGCGTGCGAGATAGGTTTTCACCCCACCCGTGCCTTCGTCGAGCACGTAGGCGCCGACGACTCGCCGCGGCCCTCCGAACTTCGATGCCTCCACGAGATCGATCGCCATGTGGTCTTCCATGATCTCGATGTTGGACGACGCGGCCGCCGCTTGGAGGAGCACACGTTGGACTTCTTCGCCGGTGATGTCGCCCGCGTGAACGACGCGCCGGGCGCTGTGACCACCCTCTCTAGTGAGATCCAGCGCGAGGCCTTCGTCGCTTCGGGTGAACTGAGCCCCGAGGTCCATCAGCTCCTTGATTCGCCCAGGGCCGTCGCGGACGACCATCTCGACGACCTCGCGATGCGAAAGCCCTCCACCGGTACCAATCGTGTCGTTGACGTGGGCCTCGAACGAATCGGCAGGATCGAGGACGGCGGCAATGCCGCCTTGCGCCCAGTTGGTAGCGGAATCCGTACTGCCTCGCTTCGTGACCATCGTCACTCGGCTGTGCCGCGCCGCCTCGAGCGCGAAGCTCAAGCCAGCTACTCCGCTACCCAACACCAGGTAGTCGCATTCCGCTCGCATGGACGGCGTAGTCTAACAGGCGACGCGGCAGTGTTGCATGGGGTTTTCGCGCGACCTTACAGCTCGAGCTCGCGAGCCAATCTCGGGCCGGAGGGCGGAGGGAAATACTGAAAATAGCTCACGCGGTAGCCACCAAGCCCTTGCACCACGTGATCGCCGAGCTCATACCCGCCGACCCGCAGCCCGACTTCGGCCTCGGCCTCAGCCTCGGCCTCGGGCACAAACGTGACCACGTCGAAGGCGCGCGGCCGAAAGAGCTCGACGATCGAGCCTACCAACCCGTCGAGATGACCCTGGAAATCGTAATTCGTCTCGAAGCTGACGTAGCTCCCCGTCGCCTCGGGAGTGACGTGGAAGGCGTAATACTCCTCGCCTTTCACCGCGTTGAGGGAATATCCAACCGGGTTGAAGACATGTTCAGACGTGGTGAACCCAGGAAGGATGGCATCGATGCCGGACGAAACGGCGATCGAGGTGTTGCTGGGAACGCGCGTCGAAGTGAACTGCTGGGCGACGTCCTCGTCGATCCTGTGCATGAGGACTTCGAGCGTCGGATCATTCGTCTCGGGGATGTACGGACGGGTCGTATGGAACATCTGAACGTAGCGACCATGCTCGTCACCGAAGCAAAGCGCTCGCCCAGGGAGCATCGTCTTGAGACGACGCGCGTCGTCGTAGAATGTGCTCGACTGGTGCTCCGGGAAGTGCTCGCTCTTACGCTCGTACACGAGGAAGGCGATCGATTCTTTCGGAACCGACTTCAGTATCTGAGGGACGGCGTCGACCAAGGTCGTTTGGCCGCAAGTGATCAAGACGAACCAATCGTCGAATACGAACAGGCTGGACTCGGACAGGAGATACGCGTCGGAGTGCTCGCTGCGGAGCACCGAGACAACCTCAGCGCCGGCAGACTCGACGATACGCCGCCACGCCTCGTCGCCCAAGGAGCGCAACGGCGGGGAGTCCGGAGTCACCACTACCTCCAGCTTCTTTTCGGGGCCTTCAAAAAAACTCGGCGTCGCCATCGAACGACCCATCATGCGCAGAAGTGCGCGGAGCGCAAGCGTTGGGGGGCGCATTTTGGCGTGACGGGGCACCCGGGGATACACTTCCCGACGATGGTTTTGCGGGTGTTGGTGGCAGTGGGCGTGGTGGGCCTGATCGTAGGCACGGCGACGCCCGCGCACGCAGACATCTACCGCTGCAAGCGCGCCGACGGGACGCAGCACTATACGAACATCAGGGAGCCGGGCCGCCGCTGCCAACTCGTCGTGCGTGGCAGCAAGAAGTCGAAGCCGAAGACCGGCGCCAACAAGAAGAGCTCGGGAACGACATCGACGGGCGGTAGCCGCCAGAAGGACCCGGCTCGCTACAGTCGCTACAACGGTTTGATTGGCGAGGCCGCGAGACTGTATCAGCTCCCGGAGTCGTTCCTTCGCGCGGTGATGCGCGTCGAGAGCGACTTCAATCCCACGGTGGTCAGTCGGGCGGGTGCCATGGGCCTGATGCAACTCATGCCAAAGACCGCGCGGTCGATGGGAGTGTCGGACCCATTCGACGCGCGTCAGAACATCCACGGAGGAGCACGGTACCTTCGCATTCTGGCCAATCACTTCAAGGGCGACCTGGTGCTGACGGTGGCGGCGTACAACGCAGGCGAAGGCGCGGTCCAGAAGTACAACGGCATCCCGCCGTACAAAGAGACGCAGCGCTACGTGCGCCGCGTGCTCAAGCACTACTACGCCTACCGCGCCGAAGGCGCGCCATAACCCATGATTCCGACGCTCATCGTCGCGGTGCTCGTCGGGTTAGCGGCACCGGTTATCCGAGGATGGATCTGGGGCGTTCCATTCAGTCTCTTGTCGATCGCGACCGTGCTGCGGTCGTTCTTTGGGTCCGTGTTGACAGTGTTGGTGCTCGGTGTCGTCGCTGTCTTTGCCCTTCGCGCGACACCTATGCCTCATGAGGAGAGCGCTCGCGTCGCCAGTGCGATCGGCGGCGCGGTCGGCTTGCTCTTGTTGCTCAGCTCCGCGCGGCGGTTTCGGCATGTGCGCGGCCTTTCCATCCTGTGTCAGCGCGTGCAGGAAGAGGACGCACGACCAACCGCGAGCGCTGCGCTCGACAGGCTTCTCGATAAGGTGCGACGCAAGGACGAACAGCGGTACATTGCTCTGGTGCTGATGGCGACTGGACCACTCACGCAAACCGGCATGTGGAGTCAGGCGCGGGAGCGGTTGCGGAGCCTAGACGACGACGTGCTGACGGAGGCGCAGGCGGTGCTACGCAACCAAGCCTTGGCCACCTGCGAGCTTCAGTTCAATGACGTGGATGCGGCGCAGCACGCGATCGATCGGATCGAACGACCGACCGAAGGCACGATCGAGGTGTGGTTGGTAGCGATGGAGGCTCTGCTGATGGCGGTGCGGGGCCAATCCGCCGAGGCGCTCGCGCACCTCGGCGCACAGGACGCAGACGACAATCCCTCGCTTCGTGCTTCGCATCGCCTCGTTCATGCACACATTCTGGCGGGGCGAGGTGATGAGGACGCCGCGCTCGAAGAGCTCCGGTCACTGCAACGGGAGGCAGGATTGGCGGGTCTAGAGCGCGTTCGATTGCCCCGGGGGCCCGCAAGTCCACTTGCAGAGCGACTGCTGGACGAAGCCGATCAATCCGGCTGAAAGATGATCCGCTGGGTCGGGTCGTTGTCGTAGAACTGCGGGTAGCGGTCGAAGGTCACGGCACCAAACGTGTTGACGACGATCGCAAACGCGGCGCAGCTCAAGAACGCGACGCCGAATCGCCGCCCGCTGAGGGCGAGAAGCACGAACAGGAGCGGCAGGTAATCCAAGGAGAATCGGGCGCCAAACTGCACCCAGCCGGTGTTCTGGTAGAGCAACGTGCAGAGCGCAGTGGGCAAAACGGCGGCCCAAAGCGCGACGATGGTGGCGTCGAGCTTCTTCGGCCAGAGGCTCCACAACAAATTCGGGCTGGTGAACCAAAGCGCGAGCCCGTGCCTAGTGATGCGAATGAAAGGGCTCGACTGGATGAGCCAAGGCAGCGAGAGAAAGAACACCGTCAGGTTCCTCGGCAGATAGTGCGTGCTGAACAGGCCCCAGGTCTCGATCCGCGACCGCCAACGGATTTGAAGGAAACGGTGCCCAAACTCCAACGGATCTCCAAAGCGCGCCGCGTTGTGCCACATGGCGACGGCGACGATGACGGCAAGCGGAAGCGCAAACATCGCGAGGGTGCGGAGGAGGCGAGGCGCAGACCCATGAGGCGGGCGAGGTTCTTCCTTTGCCGCGACAATCGCCTGAAGCACGAAAAACCCGGCGAGCAGCAACGTCGCGGGGCGGCACAGGAACGCAAGGCCCAGGGCTAGACCTGCGGCCGCGGGGCGGCGGGCACCAAAGGAGCACAGGAGGTAGAGGCAAATGAACGCGGCGGCAACGACATGGGCCGCAAACCAAACGGTCCCCTGCGCTGCAACGAAGTAGTACACCGATCCGACGGCGAAGAGAGTCGTGACGAGCAAATCGTCTCGCGGCGAGCGCCCGCTTCGCTCGGACTCGCGCAGAAAACGCAAGACGACGAAAAGCAGCGCGGGAGCCAATCCTGCGAAGAGCGCCCAGAAGAGGGCGTCCAAGGTATCGAGCCCAAAGATCGCGACGACCGGCAACAGAAGCACGGCGGGCAACGGGGGAAACGAAACGTACCAACGGTAGCGCTCTGCGTCGGGCCCCGTGAATGCATAGCGGCCCGGAGGACAAGGCCCCTGCGCTGCGGTGTCGAAGCACGCCCAGTCGTTGGTGCCGGGCGGACTGCCCCCAATGTCGAGACGGCCTTGCAGCCACGCTTGCGCCAAGTGCACGTAGTGGTTGTTCGGCGAGGGTCGGAGGAGACGCTGCGCCGAGGTCGCACAGTAGACGCCCGCGCACAGCACGAAGATCGCAAGTGGAAGTGCCCACCGTCGCTCCCAAACCGCCACAGCGGCAGCATAACCGGGCCCGGGAGCTATCCGAAGTTTGTCCACCTTGACGAGTTGAAACCAGCGCCCTAGAGCACTCCGGTTCTACTGACCTGGAGGTTTCGATGGGGTCCCCAACCCTCGACGCAGTGACTGAAGCCCTTCGCAACGTCGAAGATCCGATCTTTCAAAAGCCCCTCGGAGCCTTGGGGACGCTCATCGACGTGCGCCTCGACAAGGGGCGGGTGTGGGCGAAGGTTCGCGTGAGCTCCCCTTCCGAAGAAGTTAGGCAAACGATCCAGACGCGGGTCGAGACAGCGCTCGAGCCCGTCGGAGTCGAATTCGTCGAGCTGGAGCTCGAGGTCAACGTGCCCACCCGCGAAGCGACCAGCACCGACCCGATTCCCGAAGTGCGAAATGTGATCTTGGTGATGAGCGGCAAGGGCGGCGTCGGTAAGAGCACCGTTGCGACGAACCTCGCGCTAGCGCTACGGCGCCTGGGCACGCGCGTTGGCCTGCTCGACGCCGATATTTACGGGCCGTCGCTGCCGACGATGTTGGGCATCGAAGGTCACCCGACTTCCAAAGACGGCAAGCGGATTCAGCCCCTTCAGCGCTTCGGCATCAAACTGATGAGCATCGGCTTTCTCCTCGAAGATCCCAAGCAGGCCATCGTCTGGAGAGGCCCGATGCTTCACGGCGCCCTGCAACAGTTCGTGAGTGACGTGGATTGGGGCCCGCTCGACTACCTCATCATCGACTCACCGCCGGGCACGGGCGACGTCGCCCTCACGCTCGCGCAGAAGCTTCGGATCACGGGCGCGATCATCGTCACCACCCCCCAAGAGGTGGCGCTTCAGGACGTCTACAAATCGGTGTCGATGTGCCAGAAGCTCAACATCCCGATCCTCGGCGTGGTCGAGAACATGAGCCATTTCATGGATAGCGCGGGTGTGAAGCACGAGCTCTTCGGCAGCGGCGGCGGCGAGAAGATCGCCGAGTTTGCCGAGGCCCCGCTGTTCGGGCGGGTACCGATCGACGGCCAGGTGCGGGAATGGGGCGACCAGGGCACCCCGATCGTTCAAGCCGCCCCGGCATCTCCCGCCGGCCAAGCGTTTACGGGCATTGCGGACGCCCTCGCCGAGCAGATCGCCAAAGAGCACTTCAACCGCAGTGAGGGCGAAACTGCACCCGAGGGCGAAGGTCCCAAGAGACTCCGCATCCTCCGCTGAGCTATAAGCGGCCTGTGGACCTCTTTGAGCGACAAGCCGAAAGCAGCTCCCCGCTCGCCGATCGGATGCGACCGAACCGGATCGAAGATGTGGTGGGGCAAGCGCACCTGCTCGGAGACGGACACATCCTGGCCCGCGCGATCCGCGCCGACCGCATTCCCTCGATGATCCTCTGGGGGCCGCCCGGCACCGGAAAGACCACGCTCGCACACGTCATCGCAAACGAGACGAACTCGATTTTCGTGCCGTTCAGCGCGGTGCTTGGTGGGGTACCCGAGCTTCGGAAGCTCATCGCCGCCGCCAAAGAGCAGAAGAACTACTACGGCAAGAAGACGATTCTCTTCGTCGACGAGATTCACCGGTTCAACAAGGCCCAACAGGACGCCCTCCTCCCGCACGTCGAGAACGGCACCGTCACGTTGATCGGCGCAACGACAGAGAACCCTTCGTTTGCAGTCAACTCCGCGTTGCTGTCCCGCGCGCGCGTGTTCGACCTCAAACCACTCGAGGCCGAAGACCTGCGCAAGCTACTCGAACGAGCACTTGGAGACGACGCCCACGGAATCGGCCATGTCCCGCACGCGGTCGATGACGATGCGCTCGCGGCGATTTCGCAGAATGCGCGAGGCGACGCCCGACGGGCATTGTCGGCACTCGAGCTCGCTAGCGATTTTGCGCAGTCGGCGGGTGTCGAGGCGCTCACGGTCGCGATCGTTCAAGAAGCGCTCGCGACCCAGACACTCCTCTACGACAAGTCCGGCGAGGAGCACTACAACGTCATCAGCGCGTTCATCAAATCGATGCGGGGCAGTGACCCCGATGCGGCCGTCTATTGGCTGATGCGCATGCTCGAGGCCGGCGAGGACCCCCTCTTCGTCCTTCGGCGGATGCTGATTTTTGCGAGCGAGGACATCGGCAATGCCGACCCGCGAGCGCTCGAGGTCACGGTCAGTGCGGACGCAGCGTTTCGGCGGCTTGGAATGCCTGAGGGCATTTTTCCGATCGCGCAGTGCTGCACGTATCTCGCCAGCGCGCCGAAGAGCAATGCCAGCTACAAGGCCTGGAAAATGGCCCAAGCGGACGTGCGCGAGCACGGGGCGCTCGCCGTGCCGCTCAAGCTCCGCAACGCCCCCACCGAGGCGATGAAGTCATGGGGCTACGGAGAAGGCTATCGCGACCCGCACGACGACAGCGGCTTCAGCCCCGGCGAAGCGTACCTTCCCGACGAGCTGCTCGACCGCAGATACTATCGTCCGACGGACCACGGCTTCGAGGCGCGGATTCGCGAGCGCCTGAACGACCTCCGAGCGACGCCTAAGGCGAAGGGGGGCGGCGGCTCGGGCGGGCCTCACGGAGAAAAACCCTGAAGATTGCCGCGCCTCGTTCACCGTCGGCCTCGATCGTGCCGCCAACGCCGTCGAGCACCACGGCGGCAGCAAAGAGCCCGACGAACCGGCTGTATCGTCCGTCCAAGCGACCCTTCAACGCGTTCTGTCCCTCGAGCGTGAACGCTATTTTCCGAAGCTGCGGAGCGATCGCCTCCCCCGCGTCTTGAACCTCGACCACGACGTGACCACTTTGCTGGTACACGCGAATGGTCGCGCTCGGGTCAGCGACGTTGGCCCGCGTATTGTGGAGAAGGAGATCGACGACCTCGACCGCAACCTGTGCGCCCTGCGCGTAGAGGTGATCGCCTTTGGCGATCTCGACGGTCACCGGAACCGGCGTATCCGCCCGCTCGAGCCGCTCCAAGAACACGCCCGCATCCCCATTGGCAGCTTCGAGCGGGACCTGTCCCGTGAACCAACGGCTGATCCACGCAAGCATATCGAGGCCCCGGCGCAGCTCTCCGACGGCGAGCTTTACGTCTTCCAAGGCTTCGACCGAATCGGTGTCGACGAGTCCGACCTCTTGCAGAAAATCGACGTTGGCGGTGATCGTCGCTGCGGGGTTACGGAGGTCATGGACGAGTAGACCCAAAACGTTCCCCATCTCGTCCGCATTGATCACGTCGGGCTTCGCCACGTCACCTCACTACCACGGGGCATAACTCAAGGGAAGAAGAGCACGTCATCCTCGCCGCGCTCCTCGATCAGCGCCGCGATGTACGAGAGAATCGTAGCCCGGCGGTCTAAGACGTCCGCGATTTGCGCAGCGTTCAACAATGGATCCGTCTCATGGCTAGGGTCACGGGCGAGCTCGGCTCGGATCGACGCTTCATCGAGAGCCGCCAAGTGGTGAATCGTATCTTTGGAGAACCGCTCGGTGCGGGTCAGTCCATCGAGCAGATTCTCATAGCGTCGCTCGAGCAACGGGGTCGAAAATGAGCGATCGTTGTCACGCAGAAGCGCCCGCTGTTGGCTCGAGTCAGTCGGGAGATTGCCGCCACTGAACCGATCCCAGTTCCCGATCAGGAAGTCGAACACGACCATCGTCGAGAGGTCGCGGGCCAGTGCCGCCTTACCCAGTGGGATCTCCCCATCCTTGAGCCAGCTCTGCCACCGTGCCTTCTTTTCGAGACCAACCGACCTCAGGCCCTTGACCCAGTAGACCGCGGCGCCGGGAGCCGAGCCGTCCTCGTCCCACAGCACGGCACGCCGGACCGACCCGCGACGGTCGAGCATGTCCTCGTGAAATCGCTGTCGGATCTCATTCCAGGTCGCGCGGCGGTAGACCGCCGGCGGGACGTTGTCCAGGCCGAGCAGCCGGCTGATGCGGTACGCGGCGATCTCGTATTGATATCCGCGTTCAAGGTCGTGGCTTCGGACTCTCAAGGCGGCGGTGACGCGAGCTACGGTTCGCATCCGCAGGACGACCGAGCTGTGCCCCACCGGTTTGAAGCTACGTGAGCTCGCCGACGAAATGACTTTTAGGATCTCGTCTGCTGCGACCTCCGTACCGACGAACCGGGGCGGCGGCTCGACCTCGGCGCTTGCCACCGAGCTCAGCCAAGCGGCAACAACCGCCGCCAGGACGAAGCTAGCGAACGCCCGCGAAGAGATTCTTGGCAATGACCATCCGTTGGATCTGAGAAGTGCCCTCGTAGATCTGAAGGATCTTGGCGTCGCGCATCAGCTTCTCGACGGGGTACTCGGTGATGTACCCGTTGCCGCCAAAGACCTGCACCGCGTCCGTGGCTACCTGCATGGCGCTGTCTGCGCCGAAGGCCTTGCTGTAGGACGCAACGAGTGAGTTGCGTCCACCTTGGTCGATTTGCCAGGCCGATTTGTGCACCAAGAGTCGAGTCGCCTCGTACTTGATGCCCATCTCCGCGATCAGTGCTTGCACCATTTGGTGCTCCGCAATCGGAACGCCAAACGTCTTGCGTTCGAGCGCATAGGCGATCGATTCCTCGAGGGCGCGGCGTATCAGCCCGCACGCGCCGGCCCCAATGTCCGGGCGGGTGCGGTCGAAGGTCTGCATAGCGAGCTTGAAGCCGTGCCCTTGCTCGGCGAGCACGTTGTCACCTGGAACGCGGACGTCGTCGAAGTTCACCACCGCTGTGTTGCTGGCCCGTTGTCCGAGCTTATCTTCGGTTTTACCGACGCTCACTCCTTGCGAGTCGCGATCGATCACGAACGCCATGATCCCGCTGTGGCGAAGGGATGGGTCGACAGTCGCGAAGACGATGTACCAGCTCGCCCACGCGGCATTGGTAATGAAGCACTTCGAGCCGCTGACGATCCAGTCGTTGCCGTCCTTGCGGCACCGCGCTTGAATGCCCGCCGCATCGCTTCCGGCTGCCGGCTCGGTAAGCGCGTATGCAGCGAACACCGGTTCCGACGTGAGCATCCCGAGGTACTTCTTCTTCTGCGCGTCGTTGCCCGCAATTAGAATCGGCGTCGCCGCGAGCACGTTCGCCGTCATGCTCGTCTGGATGCCCGTGCACCCGAAAGCGAGCTCCTCCGTCAGGAGAACGTGGTCGACTTCGCCCATTCCCGCCCCGCCGTACGCTTCGGGGATGTTCGGCCCAACCAAGCCGATCTCCCACGCCTCTTTGTAGACGTCCATCGGGAACTCGTGCGTCCTGTCTGCCTCGCCCGCGATGGGGATGATCTTCTCGCGCGTGAAACGGCGAGTCTCGTCAACGAGGGTTTTCTGTTCGGGGGTCAACTCGAAATTCAGCATGTTGCTACCTCTTCCATCAACGGCGCCGCTCTTGTTCGAGGCGCTGGAGCTCGGCCCTCACGGCGCGAGCTCCCATTCGAAACCCGAGCGCCAAGCCGATCAGCAAGATGCCCGGAATGTAAATGATGTGCGCGATGGACGGCATCACTGGCCCTCGGAAGCTCGAATCTCCGCGCTGAGCCGTTCCAGCTCCTCCGCGGTTTGCCGCTGCAGGCCCCGCATTCGCATCAAAAAGAGAAACAGGAGCGCCCACACGATCGCATAGGCCCCGAGCAGAAGTGCTCCGCCCGGAATGCTTTCCGCCTCGGGCCCTCGGACACCGACGAACTGAGTTGCCCGCTCCTCGGCGGCGTCCTTCGGCGTTTCGGCAGCTGCCGTATCCGGCTCCGGCTCGGGCGGTGAATCCGCAAGAGCCATGGGGGTGATGAACATCGTGCATCCCAGCACGAGCGCGGCGATCAAAGCTCGCATGTCATTTCCTTCATCGGTGCATTAACTCGAGTCGTAACCGGGCGGATTGTTCTCGTTGCCGCTCCACGGAGGCGCGCGCCCAAATCAGGAGCACGGCCAACCCGGTGAACGCGATGAAGCTGAGTCCGAGCGCCCAGTACATCTCGGACTCGAGCCCTCCCCCTTTGCCGGTAATGACGGTGGGGTGAACGCCTCGCCAACGCTGAACGCTGAAGTGAATCAAAGGAAGGTTCACCAAGCCCAATAGCGCCAAGCCAGCGGCAAACCGTTTCTCGACCTCGCCCGCGTCGCCCATGGAGCGAAGCGCGAGGTACGCGGCGAAGATCATGCCCGACAGGAGCGTCGTGGTGAGTCGCGGGTCCCAGGTCCACCAAACGCCCCAGGCCTTGCGCGCCCAGAGCGGCCCCGTGAGCAGCACGATCAGGCAGAACAGTGTTCCGACCTCGGCGCCCGCCACCGCAACCGCATCCCATCTGGGGTCTCGCTTGAGCAGGTACACCGCGCTGCCCACCGCAGACACGAAGAAACCGATGTACATCGCGTAGGCGCTCGGGACGTGGAAGTAAAAGATCTTCTGCACGATGCCCATCTGTTGTTCGACAGGGGCGACGACGAAGATCGCGTAGAGAGTCGCCGCGAACAACGCCAGGGTTGCGAACAACACTAGTGACCACACGGTCGAGCTACCGGATCGATGTACACCGTTCATAATCGCGCTGGGCGGGACGCTAGCATGCGCTCGGAGGGGCGTCAGCCTCCGTGGCCCTCGAATTCCCGAATAAACGCCGTCGGTTTGCCGCCGTTCCACCTCACCGCTAAAGACGGCGCTGATGGATTTGCTCGACCGGCGGTTCCTTTTCGTAGTCGGCAAGGGTGGCGTCGGGAAGACAACCGTGGCGACCGGGCTCGCACTTGCGGCAAGCCGTCGCGACAAGAAGGTCCTGCTCGCGCTCGTGAACTGCAAGGAGCGCGTCAGCCAGCTCCTCGACACCGACCCGATCGGCTCCGAAATCGTCTCCGTTCGGGAGAACCTCGACGTGGTGAACATGACCCCGGACGCCGCTCTGGAAGAATACGGGCTGATGATCCTGAAGGTGAAGGCCGTCTTCAACGCGGTCTTCAGGAACCGGTTGGTGCGCGCGTTCCTGAAGGGCACGCCGGGGCTCGAAGCCTGGTCGATGCTTGGAAAGGCTTTCTACCACGCGTGTCCCCCAAGGGGAGAGCCGGACTACGATCTCGTGATTGTCGACGCCCCTGCCACCGGACACGCGCTCGACATGCTTCGGGTGCCCTTCGTCATCGAAAGCGTGGCGCCGCCGGGCCTCCTGCGGCGAGATGCGGCGCGGGCTGCCGAGATGTTTCGTGACCCGGAGCGAGCCGGCGCAGTCCTAGTCACCCTTCCCGAGTACATGCCCGCCAGTGAGACCATAGAGCTGTCGAACGCGTTGGCGAACGAGATCCGGATTCCGGTACTGCATCTGGTCATCAACCGTGTGCTGAACGTGCTCTTCGCCGAGAAGGAACGGCCCGTCCTCGAAACTCTGCCGTCAGATATCGCCGAGGACAGCGAAATCCGCGGGCTGGCGGTGGCCGGCAAGCGGCGCGCCCTTCGCGAGACGGTTCAGGCGCGAGCCGTCCGGCGGGTATGTAGCCACATCGACGCGCCGTGCAGCGAGCTGCCCTACTACAACGGCCTAGAAAGCGACACCACCGCGATCGAGGCGCTGAGCGAAGCGCTCCTACGTACCGTTTGATCACTTGCAGCCGCTCGACAATCCACTAGTTTGCCGGGCGAGGTCATCATGCCCGGCTCGGCCACGTCAGGTCTCTCCTTCCAACCATCGCTGATCTTCGAGCAGGGCTCGCCCAACCGCCATGGGGCATCCCTCGCGCCGGACGACCTACCCGAAGTCGACGCCAAGAGTGCGTTCGGGAAGATGGCACGAGAGGTCCCGCCGATGCTTCCGGAGGTGTCCGAGCCCGAGGCCGTCCGCCACTACGTTCGACTGAGCCAACAGAACTTCGCGATCGACACCGGGATGTACCCGCTTGGGTCTTGCACGATGAAGTACAACCCCAAGGTCAACGAGTGGGCTGCGCGACTGGCTGGCTTCACTGACCTTCATCCATACATGCCCGACGAGCTCGTTCAGGGCGCCCTCGAGCTGATGTGGGGGCTGGAGCGCGGGCTCGCCGAGGTGTGCGGCATGGATCGCGTCTCGTTGCACCCGGCGGCTGGAGCGCAGGGCGAGCTGGCCGGCTTGATGATGATCCGGGCCTACCACCAAGCCCAGGGGCGTGACCCGAAGAAGGTGCTGATCCCTGACACAGCCCACGGAACCAATCCCGCTTCGTGTGCGCTCAACGGCCTGCAGGCGGTTGCTTTCCCCGTCGGGGAGGACGGCATCGTCACCACCGAGGCCCTCGCACCGTTCGTCGATGATGACGTGGCCGCGATCATGGCGACCAACCCGAACACCGTCGGGCTGTTCGAAACTCACATGCCGGCAATTGCCGAGCTGATTCATAGCAAGGGCGGCCTCGTTTACGGCGATGGCGCGAACCTCAACGCCTTGATGGGCAATGCGCGACCCGGTGACCTCGGGATCGACGTGATGCAGTTCAACCTGCACAAGACGTTCACGACCCCGCACGGCGGTGGCGGCCCCGGCTGCGGCCCTGTCGGGTACAAGGCGCTTCTCGATCCTTACGCGCCGGTCCCGGTCGTCGAGCAGCGGGATGGACGCTTCGTCCTCGACTACGACAGCCGTCCGGCGTCGGTCGGGAGGCTCCGATCATTCCAGGGCAACTTCGGAATGATGGTCCGGGCCTACGCGTATCTCCGGGAGATGGGCGCCGAAGGCCTCCAACGAGCCACAGAGCTCGCAGTGCTGAACGCGAACTACCTCCGAGTCCGCCTCGGCGAGCTCTGGCACGTTCCTTACGACGCCATCTGCATGCACGAAGTGGTAATTAGCGATCGCCACCTCAAGCAAACGGGCGTCACCACCATGGACGTCGCCAAGCGGCTCATGGACTTTGGCTTTCACCCGCCGACGGTGTACTTCCCGCTGGTCGTGAAGGGCGCAATGCTGATCGAACCGACCGAAACGGAGAGTCTTCAGACGCTCGACGAGTTCGTGGACGCCATGAAGACGATCAGCGACGAGGCGATCGCGGACCCTGACTTCGTCAAATCTGCGCCGAAGTCTACGCGGTTGCGTCGGCTGGATGAGACGCGGGCTGCTCGGAAGCCTGTTCTGCGCTGGACAGCTCCCGAAACACCGCGCGAACCATCGTCTGCTTCTGGTGAAACGGCAGAAACGCGGCCTTGAAGCCATTGATGATGATGCGGTGAATGTCATCACGGTCCAAGCCCATCTGCGTGTGGCAAAGCCAGAGCTCCCGTGAAACGGTGGTGTCGGTGATCAGCCGGTTGTCGGTGTTGACCGTCACCCGTAACCCGAGGTCATGGTAGAGCTTGAGCGGATGGGAGCGCAGATCCCTCACGGCGCCGGTCTGCACGTTGGAGGATGGGCAGCACTCGAGCGCAATGCGGTGATCGTTGACGTAGTGCAGCAGATCACCATCTTCGCGTAGACGGCAACCGTGGCCGATGCGGTGCGCGCCGCACACGTGAATCGCTTGGTGAATCGAAGCGGGCCCGTACGCCTCCCCCGCATGAATGGTCACCGCGATGTTGTTGTCGCGGACGAGCTTGAACGCGCGAAGATGATGCTTGGCGGGGTTATCGTACTCGGCGCCTGCCAGGTCGAATGCGACCACGCCGCGGTTCTTGTAGGCCACCGCCAGCTGGGCCATCTCGAACGACGATTCGGGCGAGATGTTCCGAATGCCGCAAAGGATGACGTTGGCGACGACGCCGTGATCTTTTTGCGCGTCCCAAAGGCCGGTGAGGACCGCTTCGACGACGGTCGTGAGCCGGAGACCTCCGCGGGTATGGAGCATGGGCGAGTACCGCACCTCCATATAGCGAACGTTCTCGGCGGCAGCGTCCTCACTGAGCTCGTAGGCGACCCGGTAGAGCGCCTCGGCGGTCTGCAACACCTCGAGCGTCGTATCGAACGCTTTGAGAAAGTCGACCAGCGACTCGGCTTTCTCCCCACAGTGGAGCGCCTTGCCGAGAGCTTCCGGCGTGTCTGCTGGCAACCGCACACCCTGCTCTTCGGCGAGCTCGAGCATGGTAGACAATCGCAGCGAGCCGTCTAGATGGACGTGAAGGTCCGTCTTGGGGAGTCGTTGGATGTGGGCGAGCGTCAGCTCCATCACTTCCATTGTACCCCGTTATGGAGCGACCTGGAAACGGCCCAAAATCTCAATGACTTCGTCGAGGCGCTTGGCCGCGACGCTCACCCGCGTGGGCATTCCGCCGTTGAGCCCGAGGGCGCTCACCAAGTCGATGCCACTGTCGAAGCGCGCGGCTACGGTGACGGTCGTTTCGTCGTGCACCAATGAGATCGGCGCCAAACGCTGTCCGATCAGCAGTAGCGCAGTCTTGTCGTACGGCCCATCGCGCCGCCTAGCATCACAAATTGCGAGGTTACCGCGAACCTCGTACTTGGCGGAAAGCCGCTTGGCCTCGCGCTCCATCGCGTGGAACGCTTGCGCCGCAACTTGGAACTCACGGTACATCGCCCCATCGCGCGCGCCGTCTGCGAGGTACCGAACCATCAGTCCGCGCAGGGCCTCATCACGTGGCCTGGCGCGCAGCGCGCGATCGAGAACCCCCGCGCGCTCGGTCGGCTCTCCCAACCTCGTGTCGATCGCCCGAGCATCGTCGTCCGCACCCTCGTACGGCTCGACCCCACCGCGAATCCACTTGGCGGCTGAGCACAGTCCGTCGAAATCCAAGTGGCAGCAGATCGTGTCGACCGGGCCCGCCGCCGCAACACGCTCCGGAGTGACCATCTCCGGGCAGGCCCCGTGCTGCGCCTTGGTGCGGAGGACGAAACGTGGGTCGTTCGCGTAATCCGGATGGCGATCGTGGTCGTGGTGGTCGACCCACATCGCGAGCCGCGAGCCCAGGCCTTGGATGAAAGGAAGCGTGGTCTTCTCGTAGCTCGCCCCCCCAGCATTCGCTGCAAACGCGACGTCCAGCACGACGACACGCCCGGGAAGGCTGTCTGGCTTGGGCAGCT
>Ga0255046_10000163_pt1 | contig 15958 bp, 31 predicted proteins | sample BC1_12_27_MG_FD_183632 | JGI IMG/M metagenome (GOLD analysis project Ga0255046, IMG submission 183632) | Seawater microbial communities from Strait of Georgia, British Columbia, Canada - BC1_12_27 | ecosystem: Environmental > Aquatic > Marine > Strait | place: Canada: British Columbia...
CTTTTAATATTTGGTATATCACAAACTTCTAGAAAAATAGCTCAAATATTAAAAGATATGGGTAAGAAAGTGGTATTAGTTAGACACCCTATGCCATATGGTAATTTGAATAAACAAGTAGTACAACGATTTTCTACATATAGAGATTTTGAATTACATGAATGCACTATTGAGGAAAGAGAAGAATATGAACCAATAGTTGAAAACGGTATGATAGTCTATGCTGGGATTGATTATGAACTTATATTAAAAGAAGTTGAAAAAGAAGCTGATATAATTATTTGGGATGGTGGTAATAACGATACTCCGTTTTTTTGCCCAGATGTTCATATAACAGTATTTGATCCACATAGAGCTGGTCATGAGTTAAAGTATTATCCTGGAACAACTAATATGTTAATGTCAGATATAGCTATTATCAATAAAGTTGCTACTGCCAAAGAAAGTCAAATACAAGAAATAAAAGAAAATATTCGTAAAAATGTTGGCAGCGCAAAAATAGTTATGGCAGAATCAGACGTTATAGTCGATAATTATAGAAGAATCAAAAATAAAAAAGTATTAGTAGTAGAAGATGGACCAACACTTACACATGGCGAAATGAGTTTTGGAGCTGGATTATTAGCTGCTATTAAATATGAAGCCGAACAAGTAATTGATCCTAGAAATTCTGCTGTTGGTAGTGTAAAGAAGGTCTACAATAAATACAAACATATAGGTAAAGTTTTACCAGCTATAGGTTATAGTAAACAACAAATACGAGATTTAGAGACTACGATAAATAATTCGGATTGCGATCTAGTATTATTTGCAACACCGATAGATTTGACATGTATAGTTGATCTAATTAAACCTGCATTACGAGTTAGGTATGAATATAAAGATTACGGATCTAATAGATTGGAGGATGTGTTAAAACAAAAAATAAATTGGAGGGATTAATATGACAAAAAAACTTGGTTTTGTTTTTTTATTTGTATTATGCTTTATATTTATTTATGTTTTATTTACTGGACAAAATACAATTGCTACCAACATACAGAAAATAACATTAAAGGCATATAATGGTAATTATATCTGTGCTGAAGGAGGCGGAGGATCTATACTTATTGCTAATAGAAGTATCCCAGCTACATGGGAAACATTAGAATTAATACATATTGGGGATGACTTTGTTGCTTTAAAAACAAATTCTGGTCACTATGTAGCTGCTGAAGGTGGAGGTGGGGGTGAAGTAACAGCAATTAGATCAGTCAATGGATTTGGAATTGGTGCTTGGGAAACATTTGAATTAATACGACTTGAAGGCAATATGGTAGCTTTTATGACAAAGAATGGTAGCTATTTAACTGCAGACGGATTTCAAGAAAATTTAATAGTAGCTGATAGAAATGTTTTGGGACAATGGGAAAAGTTTGAAATGGTGATAGTAGGTTCTGGAAATACATCAGTAAATACTAATCCAACAAATGATACACAACCATCCGGTTATAGTGTAGAATCGTTTGGTCAAATAGGACGTAATGTTTTAGCAAGAGTTACATCTACTAATAATTATGTATGGGTTGGTGAATATTCACAAAAACGCGGCGGTGGTTACGAACACCTAGACGATAGGTCTAGATTATGGTATACTACCGATGGTCAAACCTGGCGTGAAGGCGGTCATATAGATGGTTATGAAAGTATAAACGCTATAACAGCTACTCGTAATAGGGACGGAGTAAATTTCGGTTCCGAGCAGGGACCGAAGATATTCACTGCCTACGAATCAAATCCGGGCAGTTTAATACACCAGTTTACTCCAGATGATGGAAGATATACTTTTGTATTAGGTATAGACGATGCAGAATCTTTTGGTGAGCTGGCTACTTTCAATGCTCCAAACGCTAACCCTCAAACTCGATTAGCTGGTTTTTTTGATGGAGCCTGGAGATGGGCTCCTTATCCCGCTATTGATCGTGATTTTATTGGTTGGGATTTACTACAGTGGAATGATTGGTTATTGGTAGGAGGTAGCGGTTCTTGGCCAGCATGGCCAGCAGGTTCTGGTCAAATAGTTGGAACTAAACAGGGCTGGAACCATTGGGAACTCGTCGCAGCACCTGGGGGAGATGGTAAGGGCTGCATGACTTTAACTAAAGTTGGTAATACTCTGATAGCTTCGTTCGCTAGCCAAATATGGTGGACCACAGACCCAGATCTTAATAGTTGGAATCAAGTGGATGTTCCTGGATATTGGAATCACAACTTAGTACAGACTGGACCTGAAACTGTTATAGGTCTATGGTTTTCTGGGGACAGATGGCCAGCACCAGAAGGTAATGGTGTATGGTTAGTTGAGTTTAACTTCGTCACTGGAGCTACGAGAACTATACATAAATGGGAAGCGGATGGTAGTGGTAATCTTCCATATTATGTTGGTGGTGATTTGTCTAAACTTGGAGAAAATAAAGCTATTGGATTCTATAGTAGTGGTGGTAAAAGTTATGGTGTTAGAGTAACATGGTAATGAAAGGAGGTGTGGTATGAAAATATTTGAAAACTTTGAAAATGTTTATGGCGCTAATCATTATGATAGACAAAGAGTAATGGTAACAAAGGCGGAAGGTTGTTGGTTAACGGACATAGAAGGTAAGAGATATCTAGATTGTTTGGCGGCATACTCCGCTGTCAACCAAGGACATAATCATCCTTATATAAAAAAATATGTAATGGACACCTTAGATTCTAATAAAGGATCTGTTGTTTCAAATGTTGTTTATAACGAACTTTCTGGAGAATTTTTAAGAAAGCTTTCTTTGATGGTGCCGATATTAAGCCCTAACATTCCTTCATACACTAACAAGGTGTTATTAAAGAATGGAGGAACCGAATCAGTTGAAACAGCAATTAAAGCTATGCGTCATTTTGGGTGGCAAAAAGGCATCCCAGATGGTAAGCAAGAAATAATAGTATTTGATAATAATTTTCATGGACGAATGATAACAATAGTATCCTTTTCAAGTTCCGAGAAGTACAGAGAAGGTTTTGGTCCGACAACTCCTGGATTTATACGTGTGAGATACTCAGATCTGAGCGCAGTCGAACGATCTATTAATAAATATACCTGTGGTATCCTAGTTGAGCCTATGCAGGGTGAAGGAGGTATGCAGATACCGAAAGAAGGATTTCTACGTGGATTGAGAAAAATTGCGACCGAAAATGAATTAATGTTAGTTTTTGATGAGATCCAGGTTGGTTTAGGACGTACAGGTAAAATGTTTGCGTTTGAACATGAAGGTGTAGTTCCTGATGGTTTGATACTTGGAAAAGCAATATCTGGAGGATTAATTCCAATGTCCGCTTTTATTACTGATGATATAACAATGAATTCGATATTTACTCCTGGAAAAGATGGATCTACTTATGGAGGATACCCGCTAGCTTGTGCAGCAGGTATTGCCGCTCTTACCGTTATAGAAGAAGAAAATCTTCCACAAAAATCTGCCGAACAAGGTGCTAAACTCTTAGACACATTAAAGATTATGACTAAAGATTTAGATTGTGTTAAAGAAGTTAGGGGTAAAGGATTATTTATAGGTATTGAAGTAAAAGATGGTAAAGCTATGGAATATTGTAACAAATTGTTAGATCAAGGAGTTTTTACTAATGATAGTCATGGACATACTATAAGAATATCACCACCTTTGATTATCAATGATCAAGAGTTACATTTTTTAACAAGTGCATTACGCAGAGTTTTAATCTAGCAAAATATTGATTTTATTCTATAATATATATAGAATTATAATTAAAAAGGAGAATTACATATGGGTTATAATCCTTCGCCCCCACCTAAGAAAAAGAGACCATATTCACCTAAGGGGCAAAGTAGAATTAAAATTAAAATAGAAAATGATGATGGTAGTGTGGATTTAGGTGAAATTTTTGAAGGTTTTGATGAAACTCTAAATAAAGCTTTTGAAGGTTTTGATGAAACTATAGACAAAGCTTTTGAAGGTTTTAATAAGGCTTTTGAAAGGTTCGATGATATATTTAATACCACTACTGTATCTGGTATAAAAATTAATAAACCTAGAAAAAAACCATGTAAGTCCCACAACGATATTCATTGTTCTTCATGTAGTTCTAGCATCTCTAGTGAATCTAGTGATTCATCTAGTGAGTCTAGTTCGAGCTCGAGCCTTAGTTATAATGCTCCTAAAGCTCCTAAGTGGCCTGAAGGGCCAGAGATGTGGGAAGAAGGTAGAATTCCAAAAAAACCAAAAGGGCCACCTAACAGGATAATAAGAGAACCTAGACTTGGAGAAATATATGCTGAATCCGCTGACAAGATTGTTGAAGTAACTAAAAAAGTGGCTTTAAATGCAGGTAAAAAAACAAAAAACGTTTTGAAGTGGGTACTATCTTCTAAAGAAGATAATAAATAAAAATGAATTTAATATAAAATTTAATATAAAAGGCGGATATTGTTCCGTCTTTTTATGTTTCGGAGGATAATTATTATGAAACCTACAAAATATTTGGTTGGAGGTAGTCACGAGTCTCATGGAGATTATTTAATGGATAAATTGATACAGACTACAATTAAGTCACTTGAAAACAGACATAAGAGTTTAGAAGATTTGAAAGAAAAATTAGAAAAGGATCTAAAAGATCTAGCAAAATAACATTTTTATTCTATAATATAAATAACGACCACGATAGAATTATAAAGGAGAATATTAATGACTTGGCCATTACATGAATCAAATAAATACACTAAAACGGGAAGGGTGGAACGGCCAGAAGAATGGCCTAGCCCCGATAGAAAAGAACGATTAAAACAAAAAATGTTGGATAATCTTAAGGCAAGGTTCTACCTGGAATCCACTGAAGAAACATTTGAATCTGCAAATGAATTTAATCGTTTATATGAAGAATATTTGGATGAGGAATATTTAGGTGATGATAGTTACAATAGGATAAGATATGCTATGCCTAAAACTTATTCTATAACTGGTTATAACAAGATAAGATATGTTAATCCTTATAAGGGGTATATAGATAATTTTAGAATTTCTAAAAATATCGCAAGATGGCCCAGTGTAAAGAAGAGTTTATTAGAAAAAATAAAAGAATTTTTTATAACAACGAACGTTTGGAAGTGGATCTTATCTTCTAAATAAAATAATTAAAATTTTATAATATATTTGGAGAAAATAAACATGGCAATAATTGATCAATTAGCTAGAGACGTACTCAAAAGCATTGAAAAAAGTGAGGATAATATATTAGAAATTCCTATAAAACAACTTGCTACTATATTCTTTCCAAACCAGAGAGTGAATGGCGACCAAATTAGCGCTAAACTAATAAAAATGAAGTTAAGATACGATACTCTAGATTATGTAGTAGTTATGACAAGAGACCCTATATTTAGATTCTATAAAATAAAACCGGAACCAAAAGAGACACAATTAATAGATGAGGAGAAAAAAAATGACGCAACTACTACCGAAGAATGAAGATGATAAATATCCAAAAATTTATACTTTTTTAATAGGACATGCTTTTGGAGGCTCTTTAGATAAAAGCCCTAATGATTATGTAGTAGAACCAATTGGTCGTTTTGGAACCCCTACAGAAGCTGAAGCCCATGTGGATATAATAAATATGGATATTAAAAAATCTAATGGGGTTTTGGTAAATAGTAAAGAATTTCCTTTTTTAGTTATCGAATCTCTTACAGTAGAATTTAAAGAAGATGATAATAGAGAAGGTAAATCAGAAAGTTTCTTTATATATGATCACGGTAAAAATAGATATGAGAATATAGGGAATATTTCTAGACTAGATTGTCTTGATGAATACAAAGAAAGAGTTGAAAAATTCATAGAGTTACAAAAACAAGAAGAGAGGAATTATAATGATATTTGAAACAATTATAAAATATTTAGCAACACCTTATTTACATGATAGAGAACGTGTTATGGATTTCAGAGCTAATGTAGCTGATGCAATAGCTGCTGATCTTATGAATAAAGGTGAGTATGTTTATTCTCCTATTAGTAGTTGGCATCATATAGCCAAAAAATATTCATTGCCTAGAGATTGGGATTTTTGGAATGGATTAGATAGGCAGTTTATAAAAGTGTGTAGTGGTCTTTACGTAAGCACTTTAGAGGGGTGGAAAGAATCTACTGGAGTTACAGCTGAGATAGAGATAGCCAAAGAACTAAATATCCCGGTTAAACACATTGATCCTATCCCACATTTAAAAGGTATCAAAATTCCTCAAGAATATAGTGATTTAAGGGAAAAAGTTAATGAATAATTCTAGAGGAAGACCAGTGGGTTTTAAATTATCTGAAGAATCTAAAGGTAAGATACGAAATAGTAGATTAGATACTTCACATAGTTTACAAACAAAACGTAAAATATCTTGTAGTTTAAAGAAGTATTTCCAAACCCCTATGGGTAAAGCGGTGAAGAAAAAACAAAGCGAGTTGTGGTCTGTAATGATGACTGATAAATGGCATAAATTTCTAAGTTCTGAAGAAAGTGAACCATATATAAATGAATTTAGTGATGTATGTAGTAGGATGTGTACAGCTATGCATAAATTTAATAAGGAGAATTGATATGCCAGCTAAATGGTTTTGTAATGATTGTGGTAAAGAAATTTGGAAGAGTTTAAATAAACTCGATAAAGAAACTGAAACAGTCGCTGAAATGGAAAGAGTTTGTAGATGCAGTGATTGTATGCTTAGACGTGTTTTAGATGAAGATATACCCGAAGGTTATAATGGTATTGGAAAAGCGTTAGCTGATACTGTTCTAAACAGATATAAAGATGAGGAGAATTAATATGAAAGAAGACAGTAAAAGACAGTACATATACTTAGCTGGGAATATAAATGAAGATCCAAGAACTTATGAATGGCGGGAATACTTTGAAGAATTGATGGGAAACGAAGACAAAGTAGTAGTTGTTAATCCTTGCGCTAATAAATTTAATCAATCAATAAAAGGCGCTGGTAAAAATGGATTAGAGTTTACACGCGAAGCAAAGAAACGATCTCAGAAAATTCTAAGGGCCAAGGATTATCAATTGGTTAAAATGTGTAGCGTAATAGTAGTTAACTTAGAACTGTGGAATCCAGAAAAACCTATGATAGGTACTGTTCAAGAACTAACATGGGCAAGAGATATTTTTTATCTACCTGTTATTGCAATTGCAGGTGTAGAAAATATTTACACTACTCACCCATGGATTGACGAATGTTGTTCTGCTAAAGTGGACACTGTAAAAGAAGCTGTTGATATGGTTAGAACTTTCTTTTTGGAGTATTAATATGAGTGGGTATAAGTTACAGAGATATTCCATTTATCATATTAAAGATGATTGTCTTAATGATCCAATAAAAAATGGTTATATCGAAACACGAGAAAATAACGAAAACGGCGAATGGGTAAAATGGGAAGATGTAGAATCATTGATAAAAGCCTATCTAAGTCTAAACAACATAATCAATGATAGTGAGTTGATTAAAAATGAAATTAACAAAATACACAGGAAAAGATTAAATGGATATTAATATGGTAAAAGGTTTAACGAAAGTGGTATATGTGAAGGTATATAAAGTTTCACGTAAAAGTTTAGGTGGTGGTGTTGTCTATGATAACCCACAAGAGGCTTTGAAAGAAATAAAAAGTCATTTTGAAGAAGGAATTAATTCAGGCGATAGTTTAAATTTAGAAGTGTATGAAATGGAGAAAGAGAATTATGAAAATCTCTGTGAATTTCAAGGTTGGTAAAAGAAAATTTAGTTTTAATAATGAAAGTCCTGTGATAGAATATTATCTATTAGATTTTAATGAAGACATGGAAGCTGCTTGGATACATATCCTGTCTATCTATAAAGAAATTCTACATAGTGACGATAAATGGCATTTTTTCTATGAAGGTACATATAGTATAATTAGATGTCAGCAAAAATATCAAAAAAAATTAGAGCGTTACCTTGAAAACAATGATATTGAATTCCGTTGTCGTGGTGAATGGCTTGGTGATCATTGGGCAGTTTGTAAGTATCAAGATCATTTTACACGTATGTTCCATGATTTTTCTTTACTCGCTATAAAAATGGAAGAAAAAGATTTAATACACGTAGCTGATAGAATAATACATCCTTTCTTCAACCATTGTGTATATATGGCTGAAGATATTAGAAAACTTTACGGTAACGCTAGTTGGGAAAGTACTATGATGGCTCATTTAACTGTTAGTAGAGCCATGTTTGCGGGCCAGATGATACAACTTGATAAACAAAGAAAAAAAGAGCAGAAAGAAAAAGAAAATGTAGAGGACAATGGGGACGAAAAACAACAAGAAAATAACGTCTAGCAAATTACAAAAAATATTCTATAATATAAATAGAGAGCAGATTAACTGTGATAGATCCTAACAACATAACCAACTATAATCTAACAACTTATAAGTTAGAAGAAACATTACTTTTTTGGATATGTGTGGCAGGTAAAACTGCCAAAACAATGGCTCCAAGATTACATAACGTTTTAGAGAGACTTGAAGGACACTCACCTTTTGAGAAAATAAAAAGAGCAGGTCTTGGTCAACTGACCACAATTCTAAAAGAACATGGTATTGGATGCTATAATAATAAAGCCAAATCTATGTATGATTTGGCGAACAGTAACTTAAATTTACGAACTTGTACCACAGATGATTTAGAAAGTATCTATGGTATAGGTATGAAAACTTCTAGGTGTTTTTTAATACATAGTCGGTCAAATACTAATTGCGCAGGGCTAGATACTCATGTATTAAAATTTCTTAGAGATTTAGGGCATGATGTTCCTAAATCAACTCCTAGTAGTAAGAAAAAATATCAAGAAATAGAACAGTTATTCCTTGGGTATGTTGATAAATCAGGAATGGTTGTCGCAGATTTTGATTTAGATATTTGGAGACATTACAGTAATGGAGTTAAATATGACATAGATAAAAAAAATAAAAAGAATGGATATGGGTTAGCTTAATAAGTTAGCTCCCCCATAATAATTAAATTCCTCAATATTGTTTGACAATGAATAAAAATTAAATGGAGGATATTATTATGGGGACCAATATGAAAGATTTAAAAGAATGGCTGAAAACCTCAGCCACAGAAATTAGGATTAGAAAAACAATGCATAAGCAATATCAAAGAGAAGGTTACGAACAATACGAATGGGTATATGAGTCTTGTGGTGGTGGTTTTAAACAAAACAAGCAAAAAAATGCTCGTAAATATTTTGATAATTTTAGTGCATTGTATAGTACAAAACGAGAATATAGACACAGACATATAGCTTATTCAGAGCTGCGAGGAAAGACTCGAGCTCAGATTGAAGCTTCTTACCCTTATGAGGGACAGTCTGTGTATTTAAAACCTGATGAAAATCGGATACAAGAGATTAAAGATGAAGTTATTAAAGCGTGTGCCCGAGGCGTATCGGCAGTCGGATTCTAACCCCGCACTTGTGGGGGTTCGACTCCCCCCACACGCTCACAGGAGAATTAGTTATGTGTGGCCCACAACCTTTTGGAGATACGATAATTCCTAGAAATATAGCTATAAAGAGAGCTGTAATATCTGTGATTGGTGTTATTTTATTTTTCATTTTCTTTTATGGGTTCATTGATACACCAAAAAAACAAGCTGTATGTAGATTATATCATAATGAACTCACAGGCAAATACAAAGTAAAGTATTGGAACAAAAGCCAAAAAATATGGATGGATATGAATACATATGACAAGCTTAAACACGCTATAGGTGCTATGGAAGTTTGTGTGAATACTATGAATCCGATAGAGAAACCTGAAATCCACTGGAAATTAATGAGAGAGGAATTTTAATTATGGGTATTGGGGAACCAAGTACTTATAATCCAAACGATTACGATAGAATAGTTAAAAATAAAATAAATAATAAGTACTATTTACAAGCCCGAAATTGGGATTTTCTATGGTGGAAATTTGAAACAGAAAGAGGAAGTGATGAATATATAGCGTATGATACTTTAGAGCGCGCAAAAGCAGTATTAAAAGTCAAACAAGATAAGAGACGAGAGATAAAATATAAAAAGCATTATGTAGTAATAAAAACATGAATGGTCACGGACATTAATAATTAAAACCTAAACATATAAAGTAATGTTAGTCATCGAAAAGAAATGTAGAGAAATGAAATAATAGGTCTGTGGCTGTTTTGAAGTAACATATAGATAATAAACAATGAAGAGGAAAAGAAAAAGGTTAAGGAGATATGGGTCCGGACCCTAAAACAAACCTTTTTCTATAGGAGATAAACAATGAAACCGACTGGGAGGTAATATATGAAACCTGTATGTAAATTACCTATACTTAGACCTAAAGGGGGTACATGGAAATGACTCGTTTTACAGACAATGGTAACGGTACAGTTATAGATAATTTGACAGGTTTAATGTGGTTAAAGGATGCTGGAATAATCTATACAACATGGGATGACGGATTAACACAAATTCAAAAATTAAACAAGGGTAAAAATTTTTCTGCTAAAAATTATGTGCCTAAGACATATACTGACTGGCGTATCCCAAACTTAAATGAATTTGAAAGTATGAGAGATATGACACATTTCGCTCCGCCTATATCGAATAGAGCGGGAAATGGTAAATGGACAAACGGGGATCCTTTTGTTAAAATTAAACATGGACGAAATGGTTACGGTCACTATTGGACTAGTACTGCCCTTGGTGAGCGTCCTACAGCTGCTTGGTATATACTTTTACAAGATGGATCGATAGGACGTTCAAGGAAGACTTATAAGAAAGGTATTTGGCCAGTTCGTTTATCACAAGTAAACCAGCCATCTCCATCTACTGACCAGACTTTAAGTGTGTTAAATAAACTTGAACAAGATATTTTATATCTTATTGGAGCAGCAAAAGAACGTTTATAAAAGGAGGCACCTGTGTATAAATATGATTATGACATCTTTTAAGTTACTTTAACTTAGGAGGTGTTTTTATGTATGTAGTTCCACAATATGAGCCTAGAATTAGGCTTATAGCTAAAGATGGTACAGAAGATGTATTTGATAACTATGAAGAGTTCTTAAAATATAACAATTCATATTTTGTAAAAAATCATGTAGTAACAACGTTCAGAGATTATCCTGAACATTTAAGAGGTAGACATACAGGAATAGTCCGTCTAACTTTAGAAGAACGACAAGAACTAGAGTTATATATTGTAAGGGATGAATTCGGCAGAGTTTTCTCTGCTGACGAAATAATTGAAGAACAAAGAAAAAGATATTGGAAAAAAGTGAAACATAGTTGGTTTGGTGTAGAATACACTCATCATGTCTATAGACAAAACCCAGTACCTTATACTGGTAAAAGTCGATATCATTTTGCGTGTTATTACAGAAAGCCACAAACAACTCAAGAACAAAGATGGAATGAAGCTCACCAAGAATATGTACGTAGTAGAAGACATCCACACAATCTACCTAATGCTTGGGACGACTGGCCTCGTGGTGATATAAGAAATCGTAAGAATTGGAAACAAAATCGTAAAACACAATGGAAGTAAAGGAGAATTTAGAATGAATATCGATTATGTATTTGATGCTATTAAAACAGAAAGAGAATATCAAAAAAGAGAATGGCCTAATTCAAAGAAATTAGGTGTGACTGGGGAAATTACATTATTAAGAAGTTATTTAAGAGAATTTGAAGAAAATTATAGATCAAACGATGATGGAGCGGATATAGATGTCCCAGAGATTTGTTTACATGATCTGAGAAAAATGGCAGCAATTTTAATACGTGCTATGGAAAATCACGGTGCTCCAAAAAGATTATAGGAGGTATCGTTATGAATAAAATAATGACATGGATTAAAAAAAAGTGGGATAATTATTTAAAAAGAATAGAGAAAGAAACTAAAGATAAGATTCGTTGTTGTAAATAAAAATACCTATAAAAGGAAAAATATAAAATGAGCAACGTCTACTTAGAAGTAGAAAATTTAAAAAGAGAAGTAGCTGGCTTAGAAAATGATGTAGAGGAATTAACTAATAAAAACGAAAGATTGAACGAACAGATGCAAGCAATGGAAAGTAATTTTGAAAAAGATGCTAAAAACATAGCGACATTATCTGGAAGAATACAAGAAATAAGAAGACATAAAGGAAACAAACCATCTGCACCTAGTGGGTTTAGAACAGGTATAGCTAATGGTATGGTTAATGGTTATATAAATAAAGTCAAAGAATGGTTCGCTGACCTAGATTATATTGTAGAATAAAGGAGGATTAAAAGGGGAATTAATTATGGTAAATACCGTAGGACATAGTAGTGAACCGATACCGCCCAAAAAATGTTGGGGAAAGGACAAGGATATGAAAAATAAAAATAGTAGCGGGCTTCCTACAGTAGAAGATTTCCCGCCAATGCCAGAAGGTGTGAAACCTCCTAGAGGAGGATCTGGTGTAAAAGAAAGAATCAGTTATAGGGATAAGGCTAAAATGATTAATGCTCTAGGTAGAGTTTTGCATGCTGATAATATTATATTTGGAGTTAATGGTACGGGCTTTAATACTAAAATAAAGAATAAGATAGAGAAAATTTTAGAAGATATCTAATAATATTAAAGAGGTACCTGTGGAAGATAACTTTTTATTCGAAAAAGAAATAAGAATATTTGGTTTAAGGCGATCTGGCTTACACGCAACTTACGGATGGATAAATAGGCACTTTCCTAAAGGAACTTGTATGTATCAGGACAACACTTATTTTTCATTCCGTGAGAAGAAAACTAATATGACAGAATTTGATGATAAATTTAAACTTTTAAAAAATCCTAGATATTATATTAATATAGTAGAACAACAGAGGTTGCCTGATGTTGCCAATAAGCTAAACAATCCCAATCATACGTATAACACGGAAAAGAAGGCAATAGTTGATAGATATGAAAAGGAGTATCTTAGTAAAAAAGAGTATAACATTATTGTATTAAGAAACCCTTTCAGTACTTTAGCCAGTACTATACTCAGAAAGCTAGACTCAAAAACTTTTAATGACATGTGGAAAGCTTATGCTAAAGAATTCATTGGAATTACTGACTATTTTGACTATAAAACACTTTGTCTATTTGATGAGTGGTTCTCTAATATAGAATATAGAAAGGCTCTTTCTAAATCACTAGATTTAAAATTTTCTGATAAAGGACTTAATACTGTTTTAAGTAGGAGTAGTTTTGATAGATGGAAATTTTCAGATAAAGCGCAAGAAATGAATGTTTTAGATAGATGGGACCAGTTATCACCAGAGGTGAGAAAAAAATACTATCATATTATAGACGAAGAAATTATAGATTTATGGGAAACAGTTTTAAAAAATACATAAAAATTATAGGGAGATAACATGCCTAGTGGCGTGAAAGATGGTAAAGTAGTGGATAGTGTAAAAGATAATAGGTATTCAGTAAGAAGAACTATCTGTGAAGTTCATAGACAGATATATGATTTATTGTTAGTGGACGAAATAGACAAACACCGTATCATAGAATTATTAGAAGAGTCTTACGGTATAGCTAAGAAGATGAATACCAAGTTGGTACAGTATAAAAAGGGTTATTGTGATGATTGGTTTGAAAAAAATAAATTAAGTGGTGAATCTTTGAGAGGACGCTAATACACCAATGCGAGGATAGCTCAGTTGGTAGAGCGCCGCCCTGCCACGGCGGATACGCGGGTTCGAATCCCGTTCCTCGCTCACTATGATATACGTAAACGATAAACCTATGGAATGGTTTAAGGGGATGACTATATCTAATGTTATGGATTCTATAGAGGATAACTATCCTTATGCAGCAGTCCATATAGATGATAAAGTAGTTACTTTACCTAAGTTCGATAAGTTCATAGTAAAAGATCGTTCTGAAATATATTTAATACCGTTAATTGCTGGAGGATAGTATTATGCCTTGGGATGCGTTTTGCCCTATATGTACTGGTATTTATGAGGGCGATATGACTGAAGATGATGAAGAAACGGAAAGACAGTGGAGTGAATTAAAAGGAAAACGTTTATGGTGTCATTCCTGTATGGTTAGGATCGATTTTGATACTGACGAGTGGGAGTGTCCCGAATGTGGTCAAATAAACCATAGTTGGGGTAAAGATAATTGTATAACATGTGGATGGATGGTGGGAGACAAAGTAGATATTAACTCTTTCGCTAGATGTTTGGATCAAGAGAACCCTTTTGACAGAGATTTAGAAAGAAATGATTTATCAATTGATGACTATTTTAAGATGAAAGGACTAGAGAATAATTTATATAATAAAGTTTATAATGTTATTTCTTATTGTGGAGACGACGCTAATCCTTCTACTTGTGAATGTTGGGTTCATGAAGTTTTAAGATATAGGAATAATTAAATAAGGCGGTATACCCAAGTCCGGTTAAGGGGCCTGTCTGCAAAACAGGTATTCGTAGGTTCGAATCCTATTACCGCCTCAAAGAGAGGTAACTATTTATGGTAGAAATTAATAAAAAAAAGATAGTAAAAATTAATGAAATAACAGGTCTTAGTTTAGATATATGTGAAAAGGCATTACTAAGGAACAATAATAATATAAATAAGTCTGTTAGATATTTATGGGTGGCTTATCATAGTGAGTATCTTAACAATATATGTACTATTAGTTGTTAAACAATAGGAAGCGAAGGAGTAAGTAACTATGGCAGATTTCAATAAAGCGTATAACAAAACAATGGGGCATGAAGGGGGTTATTCCTTTGATCCTGACGATGTGGGAGGAGAAACATATAAGGGTGTGGCAAGAAAGTATCATGCAGATTGGGAAGGTTGGGTACTTATAGACAAGAAAAAACAATGGGAAGATTTTCCTGATTGTTTAAGGTTAGATGATGATCTCAATCATAAAGTAATGTCATTTTATAAGAAACATTATTGGGATGTCCATAAATGCGATTTTATATTAGATCAACTAATAGCAGAGGAATTATTTGATACTTCAGTTAATATGGGAGTTAGGAGAGCTGGTAAATTTTTACAAGAAAGTTTAAATTGTTTAAATAGAAACCAATCTAGCTACACAGATATTAAAGTAGATGGTTATATAGGCACTAAAACATTGATGTGTGTTAATGCTTATTTAGGTCAAAGTAATAATTCTTATTTATTAAAAATGATGAATGTTTTACAAGGACATCATTACATGGAATACATGAAAAAAGATCCTGTACAAGAAAAATTTGCATATGGGTGGTTTAATCGTGTAGAAATAAAAAAGAACTATTAATAATTGGGGGATAGTTCAGCGGAAGAGCATCTGACTCTGACTCAGAAAGCCGTAGGTTCGAATCCTACTCCCCCAGATGGGGGTAATAACAATGTTTACACAAAAAAATACCGAAACTGGGAAATTAAAATTATCAACATTAACCAAAGGGATAGCCTCAGCTCTTGTAATTATAGGTTCTATAGCTGGGTCTGTAATTTTGATGGAAGATAGATATATTAAATCAGCATCAGCTGATGAAAAGTTTAAAATAATGGAAGCTAGTAATGTTAAAACATTCCAAATGTATCAAGAAGGTTTGGAAATGAAACAAAAAGCTGCCCAAAAAAGAACTGAAATGAGGTTACTCGAAGATTATTATGATCATAGAATATTTTTAAAAGACGCCTTAAGAAGGAGTCCTAATGACCCTTTATTACGAGACAGATTAAATAGATTAAATAGGAAAATACAAGCGCTAGAAAGAAAAGTATATTAATATATCTAGCAAAATAGTTAAAATATTCTATAATATAATTATAAGAATTAAAGGAGGTTAGTGCTAATGCCAAGGAAAGGTTGGAGAAGAGAAGAGGAAA
>Ga0255046_10000165_pt1 | contig 15884 bp, 15 predicted proteins | sample BC1_12_27_MG_FD_183632 | JGI IMG/M metagenome (GOLD analysis project Ga0255046, IMG submission 183632) | Seawater microbial communities from Strait of Georgia, British Columbia, Canada - BC1_12_27 | ecosystem: Environmental > Aquatic > Marine > Strait | place: Canada: British Columbia...
AAGTAGTTAAAGATCCAATTTGTTCTGGACTAGACCTGCTATAGGCAGATACAGAATCCCCTAGACCTAACACACCGTAGGTATTAGTTCCCCAAGACCACATAGTCCCGTCAGTTTTGACAGCTATAGTATAGGTAAATCCAGCAGAAACAGACGACCAATTAGTTAAATCCCCTACTTGTACTGGACTAGACCTTCTAGCAACATCTCCTTGACCTAACTGACCACTAGTATTTTGACCCCAACCCCAAATCGTATTATCGTCTTTAACAGCAAAACTGTGGTCAATTCCAGCAGCAACCGAATCCCAAGTATCTAAAGATCCTATTTGTCTTGGACTAGAATAATTAGTTCTATTTCCTAATCCTAACTGCCCGTGATCATTTTTACCCCAACTCCAAAGTGTTCCATCAGTTTTGACAGCTAGAGTATGATCACTTCCAATATCAACGGTTTGCCAATTAGTTAAAGACCCTGTCTGTTCTGGGCTGAGACGCCAAACCTGATCCCCCATACCCAGTTGACCTTCGTCATTGTAACCGAACATCCAGAGAGTTCCGTCTGTTTTTATAGCAGCGGAATGATTGAAGCCAGCATTAACATAACTCCAAGTAGTTAATGAACCAACTTGTTCTGGACTAGAATTAGAATTTGGCCAATTCGGTAAGCCAGTAGCACCATATACAGATAGCCCCCAAGTCCAAAGAGTTCCGTCTGTTTTAACAGCTATACCATTATTAAATCCGGTGCCAGCAGAACTCCAAGTAGTAAGGGCTCCAACTTGCTCTGGACTGGATCTATGAAAACTGGTTCCTAGACCTAATCCACCATCACCATCGTTTCCCCAAGACCATAATGATCTACTCACACTAACCCTCCGAGTAACCTAGACCAAGCTTCTATTATTAGCCAGTTAGATTAATATACTCTATAAACTATAGGCGTTATAGTAACTTTTCTTCTTTTTCCACCAATATGCACCTCAATACTACTTGTATCCAGTCCTGTTCCATCAATTTCGTAAACATTAAAAGATACTACTGATTGATCTCTAACGACCCCTCTAGCACAATTTTTAGGGTAGTAACTCGAAGGATCTATCCAAGGGCCAGTACTACCAACAATATAAAATCTCCACATGTCATATAATGTATTACTATAAGCTGATATATCATCTACTTTAACTGAAACTTCTACAGTTTGACCATAATAAAAGTCTTCTGGAGGATTATATTCAACATGATATCCTCCTCCACTAATAGTACTAGTTACCGGAATAGCTATCCTGTTATTTACATAAAACTCAAATGTGGACATATCAACACCAACACCAGTATCAAAAATATCAAAGGATATATTAGTGCTGGCTAATACATCTTCTTCTTCTCTACCAGGAACTTCGTTCTCTATATAAGGCGCTTTATAATCAGGTATTATATTAAACCAATAGTCCGTGACTATTATATTTGGTAGAGGAGCAACATCATAAACTATTATAGACACATATACAACAGCATTATGATGAAAATCGTTAGTAGGATCATATAAAATATCTAAACCATTAAGACCACCACCAGCATCAAATGTAGTCACTGTGCATTGAGAAGCGACATCTATAAATCCAGTATCACCTGCGTACGATACTTCTTTTACATTAAAAACTAAAGTACTTTGATTTAAACTAAATGCAAAAGGTCTTAATCTAATCCAAATATTAGTATTAACTGGGTTTTTGGATGACCAGAACGCTGGTATCGCATCTTCTATAAATCTAAATTGATCTATATCTACATCATCTTGATGACCAGTTGAAACATGGCGGCTAACATATACTTGACTTACTTGAAGATCATTAGATTGTTCTTTACTCTGCTCGAGTACAGTCTCAACAGAAAACTCTGGGATACTAATTCCCGGCATATCAACTGCTGATGGCTTATCTGTTTGATCTATATATGTCTCCGACGAAAAATCTTGTATCTGACGAAGAACTGAAAGCTCTGTAAAACCAGCAGGAGGTACTCCACCTTCCCAATGGCCACCAGGAAATTGAAATTTATCTAATTCTCTTATAACAGTAGTTGTAGTAAACTCTTCTATCTGTTCTATACCAATTTCTGTGTATAATTCAGAACCTTCAGTAGGCCACACACCACTTAACGTAGGCTTTTGTTCAACACCTTCTAATAAATCTATTGTGAATTTTTTATGTAAATCAAATTCTAGAGCATCCCACACATACTGACTACCTGACGAACCTACTGAACCTCCGATAGCTTTAGCAGCAATAATTAGGTTATTTACATCAGTTCCTCCGCCTTCTGGATCATAATATGCGGTATCATACTCCATAACTGCAATTCCATTAGCATCGGTCATATCTGTATGACCAACGGGCGTAAAATTACCAGCATCTCCACTGTTCTCAAAATCAACAAGTATCGCAGATAACCCAACACCAAATTGATCTCTTACTACAGCCGTCAATGCTATAGATTTACCATGAGAATCAGTGTCATTCGATGTAAATTGTGATGGCGCTGAAATATCTACACTTTTAGTATAAGGAGCTACCGTATCTATCTGATGATTATAAGTACCCCAATTTTCTGTAGCCCAAGCACCGTCGTCATCAACAGTAGTTCTTTTTAATTGTAATTTATAAATAGCTATATCATCAAATACTAAATCGTAAACCGGGATTATAGTTTTTTTATCCGACTCTATATTATTTAACACTTGTGATTTAGTAATTTGATACGTACCAGATGTTGTCGTATATAGTATATTATTTCCTTTAACAAAAGCTGCTGCTTGGTAAGTGGGACTCCATGCAGATGCTCGAACTCCAGAATAAATACCACTTTCTTGAACTTCTAAAACATTTCCATTGTATGGATCTAATTTGTAAAAAGACCCTTTAATACTATCACTATTTTGAGCAACATCACTAAATAAAAAAATATTTTTATAATAAGCAATATCATCATTGTTTAAATATTCATTATATGGCTCTTTAGGGGGGAGGTAAACCCCGGTGTCATCAATTCCAGTTACAGTTACCCACTCATACGCATTCAAATTGTCAGTATCACCACTAGGCCCTAGTAATAACTTATCACCGATAACTACATTTGAATAAGTAGTTACTTCTATAAACCCAGTCCCAGTTGCAGTTGGTTGACTAAAAGTGGTACCATAATACTCAACCGCCATATCGTAACAATCAAAACCAGGCCCTGATTTAACTATGGTGTTATATAAATCCAACGAGGCACCAGTAGTATTTAACCGCCATTCACGTATAGTACATTGTGTAGAACTATCATGTTCTAATGTAAAAAACGGTAAATCATTACCAAGAACAGTTCCAACCCTCCTAGCTCCAACATATTCTATAGATTCTATAGTACCAACAACAGTGTCTGTTGTATAGTTTATAGCCCCAACAGTATCACCGTTACTATTAACTATTTTAAAATAGTCTTGTCCAGCAGATTCATATATATTACAAAACTCGTCCGAACTTCTCGGTGAAGCACAAAAATTTGCGGTAGCTAGATCTACATTAGTAGCCATAAATTACCCCTTAATCATACTGCGTAGCAGTGCCTTCTATATTAACGGTATGAACCTTAACTCCCGCCCTATAATAACTTATTGCATCACCATTGCCGAAAAATACGTCTGTATAAGCTGGATTTATAGTCATAAATCCGACATTATCCGTGTCAGTAAAAAACACTGGTTTATAAATAGCGCCGTTCCCATACTGATCAGTGACTAAAGCTGTCACCTCAAGCGTATTACGTGCATTTGCTGGTAAAATAACCGGGAACGCTGATACTGATATACTATCTAAAAAACTACGAATAGAAGAAGCAACATAGTTATAATAAGGAGACCAAGAGTTATCAGTCTCATAGTACGTACCTTCTATTTGTAATCTATATAAAGTCTCGCCTTGAACCGCTATATCATACACTGTTATTATAGTAATATTATTTGCTCTAACGTTATCTATTATCATAATTTCATAATTACTTAACGTTTGGGGATTAATTAATTTAACACTAGTACCCTTAACATACATTAATGCATCAATAGCTGTGGGTAATGCTCCGGTTAAACGTTTAAAAGTACAGGCTGTTATACTATCGTATTCACTATCATTATAGGTATCTACAACTTCTCCTGAATACGCATTAGCTTTAGCTAAAGAACCTGTTCCATCATTATTAAATACCCAAAGATAATCATAGAAATAAACAGCGTCTCCAACATCATAATCGTATTGAGTTCCAGAAACTAATGTTATAACAGTACCACTTACACTAACAGTTTCCGCATCTTCGTATTCTTCGATTATATTTGGACCTATAGATACACTAGGTCTTCTCTTCTCGTATACATTAAATTCTGATATATTTATATATTGAGAACTAGTATGACAAAGCACACGTAAGTACCTAACAGCAACATCTCCGAAATCTACTGGATAGTAAGAAATATCAGTACTGGTTTCACTATTAGCGGTAATTAAATTAGTTACATTTACAGTAAAAGCATAGTCATCTGCTGATTGTATATAATAATCTTGAGGTCTGCCACCGTAACCGCTTCTTTTTCGTAGTCGTATTCGAGTAATATCATACGTTGCTCCTAGATCTACCTTCCACCACTCTCCAGCAGCTGAATTAGTGTGATTAAAAGTACCAGTATCGTCATCATGAGCTTTGGCTGGTGGATAATCCACGCTATACGTAGAACTCTGTGATGATGTTTTTCCAATAATAGAAGTAGGATACGAACTACTAGTCAATAAATCATCATAATCCAGATCAATGTTTAACACAGCTTGTCCTCCAGAAACTGTGCTTGTCAAAGTAGTGTTATAGTAAGAAACTGTAAATGCATCAGAATCATAATTAGGAAAAAAATTAAAAGTATCTTTTAATGTACATATATGATTTTCTAATTGCCAACGTTTTATAGATACTCCACCAGAAATATCATTCATGCTCCAAAAATTTCTACCATCATATTCTAAGCTATTTATCTGAGCTGTTAAAGGGTAACTAAGAGGATAAGAAAAGGCTGTGCCACCATCATCAACTTTAGCTATTAAAATATCTTCGTCATGATCCATAGTATAGAAATATCCATCAATAACGGTCATGTTCGGCATTTTAAAAGTTATGTTTTCGTACGCCATATAACTTTACCTTTATGATTGCGCGACAACAGCAGTGATTGTAACTTCCTGTGCTGCAGTACCAGCTCTATATGTAACTTGTGCTAAACCATCAGAATCAGTACCATTAGGAGAACCAATAATTATACCATCACCATCATCAGTTACATACACGAGCCTTCCAACTATAGGCTGTAAGAACTGATCCTTGACTATCGCACTTATGTCAGAAGTACTAACAGCATTAGCTGCTATAATTGCTGGGTAAGCAGCGAGAGAAATAGATGTTACAAATGAATCAAGAGAAGATAATTCATAACTATAAGCGCCGCCAGTTCCAGCCCAAGCACTGTCATCACCTGTTACCTGTAACCTATAAACATTTTGATCATCCATAGATAAATCATATACTGGAATAACTGTAGTTTGATTACTTTGTATATTAGTCATAACCATAGAACCGTAAAAAGTTGGAGGAGTGGTTGTATCATTAACAAATAAAGTATTAGTACCTTTAACATAAGCTAACGTATCTACATTTCCATATTCAGTGAATGAATCAACTTTATAGAATGTAGCAGCATTAACATCTTTATAAGCACCTCCAGTGTATTTAGTTAAATATTCACCAGTATATGCATCCCATTTATAAAGCGCTCCTGTATTACTATCATTACCATCAAAATTATTGAACAACCATAAATATGTATAAAAATTAACAGGATCATCTTCAGCATACGCATATTGAGCTTCACCAATACCATCGGAACCACTAATAGTTGCTCCACCACCTGAAATCGTAACATGTACCTCTACATCTTCCTCTTCACCATTACTATTAGGACCGAGATGTAATGTCAATCCAACACCAGCTGTTGTAGTAAAATCCATTAATGTACTCTCTCCGTATGTGGTCAAATAAAGTTCAGTACCACTGACAGCTAAAGAAGCGGATAAAGTATCATGATAATGAGCTACAGAAAATGCATCGGTATCATAGGTGTGTCCTCCACCGGCCACCCCACTAATAGTTTGCTGCAATTTACAAATATAATTATCTATTTTCCACCGCTTAATAGCAATATTACCTTCTTCAGCACTAGCAAAATTTTGCATAGTCCAAAAATAAATTCCATCAAATTCGGTACTTACCACCTCATCATCGGCATCATTAGCTAACAGCACGTCTAGTGGATAAGAGAATGCTGTGTTACCATCATCAGTTTTCTGAAGTAAATTATCCTGATCATGATCAAATGTATAAAAGTATCCCTGATATACAGAAAAATTTCTTTTTAATATCTTTATATTTTCGCTGCTCATATTAAAACTCCTTAGTCATAAGTATCGTATACTCTTAAAGATGGTCTCCAGTATAATTCATGTATATATGGGTCACCGGTTATTCTCACTTCACTAGTAATATCTATATCTTCCATACTATTGTTTAATATAACTTGTAAATTAGACAAATCTATCCCCGCCGCTGGTAAAATTTCCCTTAATACAACATAAACACTACTGTCTATACTAACCGTTGTACCATCGGCTGGTTCAGCACTATCCACAACGGGCGCTTCTTTATCATCAACATATGGGGTCCAATCTATATAACCACATAATGTAGACAACGCATTTTCAATAGCTTCATCTAAATTAGATACGCTTATTCTATGTACTCTAGCAGCGGGTATAACACTCCCATCAGCGGCTTCATGTGTGGTTCCTAATTCTAAAGTCCACATATGCTCACCACGCTCGCCTTTTATAACAAAATAACGTAATGTTATATTAACTTTAATAGTTTTATGTAAATTCAAACTATTGGTTACATATAGCTCAGCCATAAACTACCTCATTATGAACTAAAATCTATCTGATTAGCAACTGACATAATACCCCAGCGTGAAATAGAATCAACTGTATCATAGTAACCTTTTGGTATTGAATCTGGATCTTGGGCTGATAGTACTTGTACCTTAGATACATTTAATGTATAATTATTAGAGATTCCAGTAAATCCATTATTAGCAATGGTTGGAACAATTATACTAGTGTCTGTAGTGCCAGTTACCGCAGTAAAATAATCCGTATTAGTACCATCTGTAATCATTACTACGTCTCCTCCTTGAACTCCAGTGCCAGCATCTACAGCTAATGGTGTAGTATCATTAGTATAACTAGAAGATACTAGTGATTCTGTAGCGGCCTGAGCAGCTAGTGTCTCACTTTCTATACCAAGATCAAACCCCAAAGTAGCATATAAAGTATCAGCACTGTCTTGCGTAACCCTTACAGAACTTCTACTATTACCAGTATAGTATTGACCTACTGAACCTGACACTATCCAGAACTTACCATCCGTATAATCTACAATACAGTTTTTATAAGCTAGTTCATAACCGGCATCTCCAGCAGACCAAGAACCACTATCGGGAACGGCTCTTATTTTAAGCTGCATATCAGCAGCTATAACGTCACCACCCAAATTAGCTCCGGCCTCAAGCTCTATAGTATAAGCTTGACTACTATTATCCATCTTAACATCGACACTATCACCTGTTCCAGAAACAACAGTAAATTTACCACCAGTACCAACCAATCCAGAACTTTTTGACCATCCAGCTCTAGTCTCTCTTACGTAAATATCCTGAATAGCTGTAGTATTAGTGTTATCACTGTAAGCAGTAGTAGTAAATGACATTACCCACTGCTCATCACCCTCATAACCAATAGGAACGAGAGTGCTATGATTAACTGTAATACTTTTATTATTATCAGGATAATTGTCTAAATCATAAACAGTAACATTAACAGCCATTTTACTTTCCTCCTAATTTATATATAGAAATATCGCCTGTCATTAGTTTGATAGAAAGGACAAGCGTCATCAACACACAACCAACCGTGTTTTGAACCACGGCTAAATCTGATCATAACTCCACCTGTAACTGTGTGACTAGCTGTACTAGACACATCGACTATTTGACCATAAGTACCACTTAATGGACTCAAATCAAGTACTTCGTTAACATTTGATTCTGTAGAATACGCACATTTTATATGATTAGGTCTAAAATCTCTCTCAGTTATACCTAACTGATTCACAATGCCTTGATTTAATGAAGCTATGGTTATTCCACAGGGATTACTATTTATATCATACCCAGGTAAATTACCACTATCTGTAGTACCATAGTACTTATCCCAACCTATTTCTTTTACATGTGCGCAACGGCCTTGTCTCTGCGCTATAAAAGCATCACTTGGCATTATTCGCTCCTAAAATTATAATGTTCTCCATCTTTATTTATTAAATATGAAATGTAAACAAGATTATACGAATGTTTTTCATTTTCATGATTTATAGTATCTATAACAATATAATCATCGTTTTCTAGTTTGGGTACAGAATTTAAATATTTATTCTTCAAAACCACATTATCCAAAAATATTTTATCTTCCGTACGTCTCGCTCCCTCCCACGATAAATTAGCAATATAATAATGATTAACAAATACTACATATTGATTTATAAAATCTAGTCTTATAAAATCTTCCTGTTGTATTTCTACTACTTCACTTAAAACTGGACCACAAAAATAGCACCCCTCCAAAATTACTTCCATATCATTCAAATAATTAACTTTATCCCAATGCACTTCAAGTCTAAATTTTTCTGAAATAAAAAATTCCATATATCCCTCTCCTTTAAATCTTAGAAATAAATAGGTTGATGAGGTATACTAACTTGAGCTTGTCCCACTTTACCATCTGCCTGTCCATCTCCATTTGATATACTACTAACAGTACCGAATGTCACGGTATCACATTGCCCCACACCAGGAAATCCGGCGCTAACACTACCTTGTGTCCCTGTGTAATGTGGGTTATTTTGTGTTTCTGTAGCAAGTGTTACTCCAGTATCTGCTCCGGTACTAGAAGGCCAGGGTGTAGTATTTCCTTCAGCTACACCTTCTAATATTTTCATAGTACCTGTAAAACCATCAGGTGCAAGCCATTGCTGCATACTATAACTTTGTTGACCAAAACCAAGTGTGTCGCCCTTACTGTAACTATAACTATTTATAAAATATGTTTCACCGTTAATATCACAAGTAGAAGCTCCAGTACAAGAACCGGCTTGTATAGTAATAGTCATTCTAGAAGGACCGTCATCACAAGTAGTAGATGCAGCAGGAGTTATATTAGGTCCTCCACCTCCGTATACCGTAATATTAGCAGATTTTGTATTTTGGCCTAGAGTATAATATGGAGTAGTACTACCTAATTCCCATAACCTACTTATTTGTGGATTAATACTCCATTGTGCTGATATTACCCCGTCTAGATTACCACCACCAGGACTACTACCAGTTACTTGAGTTGCAAACCCTATTATAACAGCCATTTCCCTAACCCCCATGTTCTATTTTTATGCATTTTGCGGTCTTTTAGTACATGCTTGATACATTTCAAAATTACACTTATATCTTTCTGTACATTTTCTACAATACATCTTTTTAAAAGTATCTAGTCTTTTAGTTATTTGGTTCTTAGTTAGATATTTATAACCCCCCATTACATCAAACGGTTTAGGGGGAACTTTTTTCTTTTTACCACAACCACATCCCATTAATTACCTACTCCTTGCCAAGTAATTGACCACTGAAACCATCCACCACTACCTATAATTGGTGCTTGACTTGCGGTCATTACATTACCAGTAAAAAAAACTCCACCGAGATCTGGCCACGTTTCATAACTACCTGTCAAATCCCCACTTCTGCTTTTTGCTACAGTAGCATTTATAGTAGCAACTCCTCTAGCATCATAACTTATAGATAATCCCCCACATTCTAAAAATTCAACATTTTCTGACATTCTTCATCTCCTTATGTTATCACATCTTGATCCCACCACACGGGCTTCTCCACAGTGTTACCGCTAAACACTTGGCCTCCCCCCTGAGTAAGATAAGGTAACCTCTGCCAACTTGCAGATATGTATATACCACCAGGAATACCAGCCATATCATCAGATCTATTAATAGTACTTGTAGCAGTATACGTAACTATCCTACTCTTATCTATACCAAAAGATTGAGTAATAAAAGACCCGCCTCCAGTTGGTGTAGGTCCAGTTGATCTTAATTTATACGTATAAGATGGATAAGAATCACCGTCCATACAATAACCCCCTAATTACAACTATTATGAGAAAATATAAATGAATAATTAACTACCGGAAGATTAGGCGCTGTACCTTCCCATGAAAAATTAGTCATATATAATGTGGAGCCCGCCGGTAAAACACTAGTTAAAAATCCAACAGTGGTCGGCTCTTTTCCATTATTTGGTGAAACAGATATAGGTCCTCCACTATAACTTAAATCATACCCATCATCATGTGTAAATTCGTACACTAGACTATTAGGACCACTAGACGCTGAAGCACTAAAAGTTTTATAAGAATTACATGCCGCTACTCTAGTCATACTTATATTACTAGTATCACCTTCCATATAAGCCTTTGCTCTACCATTAGGTATAAAATGTACTCTTATTTCAGTATCACACTGTAATTTCTGTGTCCACCCAAAATTAGTACCAGCTCTACCAGGACAACCATCATGAGGATCTCTAGAAGCATAGGCTGTTATAGAAAGATCCCCCATAGCTGCACCATAAAGAACTAAGCCGCCTTCTGTAACAGTGAAGGCGACGTTTGATCTCAAATTGGCAGAAATTATACCATCAAGACCTAGATTATAAGATGACGCTAATCTGCATTCACAAGTAGCCATTTTAACCACCCTCCGGAGTAGTATTAACCGGTTCACTATAATAAGTACCAAATGCGGGACCACCCATTGCTATACTAGCATGATCATGAATCAATATACCTTGTATCACAAAGTAAAATACCTCCGCACCTAATTCCTCTGAATTAAATTCTATTACTTGTTCACCACTACCTTGATGATGATAAACAACCCATGATTTTTCAGTGTCAGTACTACCCTCCGTAAATTCTCCTAAAGATTGATAAACAACTTTAAAACCATGGCGATAATATTTAATATCAGCTTCCCCGCCATAATCTACTCCTTTATAACCAATAGGACGGTATAATTTTATCTTTGAATCTGATGGGTAACTAGCAAAAGTAGTATTTGGTCCGTAAGCAGTTGGGTCGAGTACCATAAAGACAATCTCCTTATATTAAGAATGACTAGGAACAAGCCGTCCAGTAATACCGGGTAGCTTGGTTATTTTATTTCTTTCTGGTCCTCCAGCATATCCTGGCTTAGTACGAGTAACTGGCGGAGTTTCAGCATTATATAATGCAAATATTTGATTTGTATCTATACCAGCCTTAATTACAGCCCTAGTTGGGCTATTATCTTTTAGTATTTGATTTACCATGCCCCATCTTTCTGGAGGAGTACTACCATCTCTATATGTCTTCACTCTTCTATTTATCTTTTGAGCTTCTATAACACCTAAAGTATCCTTACCAGCTAAATTTAACATAACCAACGAAGCATCAGTCCATATGGGTTTTATAGTAGCTTTATAAATTCTACCAGTAAATATTGTTTTAAGTTGATTCTTTATACCAGCTTTTATAATAATACCCTTACCTAAAAACGAATCACTTATCTTATCAGACTCTACCTTAAGACTTGCACTAAAAGTTGCGCTCATCTGACCTCTAGCTCTTCTAACATTAAAAGAAACCACATAAGGGGTTGCAACTGGTTGAGCGCTACTATCGATAAAGGATATCTCCGCTCTTACTGGCTGTCTGTCTATTGACGCCATAAATTTCCTCCACTATAAACTAACTGGATTATTAAAAATAGTGACACTAACTTCATCGCCTTTTTCTAATTTATACTTAGTTCCATTAACACATTCCATAACACCAAATCTATTTACAAAAACATCACAACTAACATTATTTTCAGAAACTTGCTGAATAACACCCTCTGCTTGTAATCGTTCTGTTTTCATTTGATAAACAGACGCTCCCCACGAACCAACCCCTCTCCATTTAGGGCCTGCATTTACCGATATTAAGTACTGGCTACTATCTTGGTATGAATAATCAATGGAATTTATTACCTGATTATTTATCAATTCTCCTAAAACTGGCTCTGCTCCAGGCTCACACATATAGGTAGTTTCCTTGATATTATCATTTTGTATATCTTTTATAGCAGTAGATATTTTTTTACAATCGTCCGGCTCAGCAAAAGGCATATTTACTTTAACATCTGATTTTTCTAATGAAGAATAAGCTCTTGAATACTCTGTTTCATCCCAATTTTGAACCTTAGCAGTAGAACTATAATCTGGTCTAATTTGATTTCTATCTAAAAGTTGACCATTAACAGCAACTGGAGTTGGAGGATCTTTTATTATAATAGGAAAAAATTCTATAGATACATCTTGTTTCAAACTGGCTTCAGATAACACACTTCTTCTCAAATCCTCTATTTGTATACTAGGATTATCCCAGTCATAAACCGCTACTATTTTTTTAACTACATAACCACTCTCTCCTTCTCCAGTAGGAAATATCATCTCAGTATGTGGTGTTGTATTATTATATTCCTCGGTAACTCTTGCGTCTCTTAAATAACCTGATACTTCACCAGTCTCCACTGTTACATCTACTTTCTTAAGCCCTCCTGCTTCAGCTCTCTCAAACAAACTGCTACTAGCGTCTATCTTAAAACTAGCACTAGTAGTTCCAGCACCACTTGCATCACCACCATATACACCCAAAAAAGAATCAGCAACATTACAGATAAACACTAATTTAAATATACCACTCTGCTCATCCTTCGGAAGAACTAAATAATCCGTACCTTCACTTAATTTAAAAGGTTCAGGTTTAGTTGTATCAAGTGAAACTCTAAAATCAGTAGAACTTCTGACATAAATATAACCACCTGCACCATCACTTTCGGGTGCCTCATAAGGACGTATACTTTTTAATCTATAACCATAAATATAAACTTCTCTAACCCCCATAAATTTTTTCTCATCACTGCGAGGTAACTCTACACCGACATCAGATGCTGGATAAGAAATAGTAGTCTCACCTTCTTTACAAAGGTCTGCTTTATAAATTTCATCACTCACCCAATTACGAGTTTGTAATTTGCCCATATTTGTTAATACTTGATATCTAGGAGACCTACCTACAAATTCTACATTCGTGTATCCCTTCTCCCAAAAACCTACTTTAATTTTATAAACATACGAAAGTATCTTTTCATGTGCCTCTGGATCATATACTACTGGCTTTACATTATGAAAAGCTTCAGGATCAGTGTTTTCTAACTTATCTGGAAACCCTCCAAATTCAATGTTTGTTAAATAATTATAAGCGCAAGCTTCGGGGCCTAACACGTCTCCAAATAAATGATATAATGGATATTTATTACCATCAGCGTCTACATCTGCAAAAGATGCACTATCTGTTTTTGACATAATGTTACTATTAGCAAAAGTTAATAAATCTCTAGTGTCTCTGTTAAATCGTTTAGGAGGAGGATCATATCCTTCTACCATTACAGCATCACATTGGAGTTCTAAAGTACTAGTATCGAATGAATAAAGAATTTTACTAGATAAACTAGTACCACTCTTTCCTATAAGATGAAATTTTATTTTACCCTCTTCATCTGCATAACATTCGTAAAACTGGCCATCTATCAATTTAGGTGCTAATGATAATTTTATCATGTCATAAGCGTCCCTATTTCTAATATCATAACCAGCTAAAACATCAGATATACCAGTACTACCGCCTTCTAACTCTAAATCAAAAACATCTTGTATTAACCATTCAGCCACACCTTTTCCCTCTTTAGACGGTTTAGACGGATAATCTTGATCAAAGGAGTCTTCTGAAGATATCCACTTTTCAGCTAATCCCAACCATTGATGGAAATGTGGGTTGTCTTTACTTTGAGCCATTTATTAAACTACTCCCGACATATTTAAATCCTGTCTACTAATAGTAGAGTTTAGTACATCATTCACATCTTTAATATCATAATCTAATATATTGATTTTAGTATTAATACCATTGATGTCAACTGTTATTGGACTTATATACCTTGTTTCTATACTAGTTACTAATTCAGTTAATCGAGTTTCGAGACCAGAATTCATCTCATTGATAGCTATATTTAAATCTTGTGTGGAAACTAAATTATTTATATTTCCTTCTACTTTTTCCATTTTAATAACAGATGCAGTCACAGTTTTATTTATATCTCTAAGCTCCTGTATATCTATATTAGTTATTGTACCTACCACCTTATCCAAAATAGTTCTATGTTCAGTCATTGTACCAACAACAGTGTCCAATCTATTGTCGAATTTTCTTATAATTTCTTCGACAGCACCATCAGTTGTATCAGCACCTACACCACCAGCAGCACTTAAAGTATTAATAGCACTAGTTATTTCACCTAAATTAACAACTCTTACTTCACCAGTACCACCAGTAGCTACGGTCATTCCCTCTGCAACAGCAGCTGATATACTACTAGTGTCTAAAGCAGCAGTTACACGTATGTTAGATGATTCTAATCCTCTTGTAACAGCTGTTGTTATTTCCCCAAGATTACTTATTTTAATAGTATCACTTTCTAGCTTCAACCTAACATTAACTAATTCCTTAATTGCACTTTTTATATCACCACCTGGAGCGTATCCCTTAACACCTAGCAAACCACCAGCATTGTATTCAGCAGGTACAACAGCTTCCCCTTTGTGTAAATAAGCCATTTGATTATAAGGTACATAGCTTGTTCCAGTTTGGTAAGAAGGTAGTAACCCACCAGTATCCAGAGTTGCCCCATGTAGAGATTTAAGATAATCAGATTGCATTTGAGATCTCATATCTTTTGCATGCGATCCAATCTCTTTCGGCTGTATATCTCGCAGGTAATCTGCTAAATCCTCTTGAGGATCTTGAGAATTACTAATTTGCAGTATCTTATTTAAAACATTCTCTATTTCAAATTGTTCTTGTGATTTAGGAGTCAATCTCTTACGCTTAGATTCATCTTTACTAGATATACTAGTTTGTATATTTGCATCTTCCAAACCAAGGATGTCTTTTCTATAATTTTTAACACCTTTAGCTAAGAACGCGTCCACTTCAGATTTTGTACGTGCTATATAATCTCTCAATTGTTCCTGAGGATCTGCAAAATATGCTTCAGATTCTTTTACTGTGTCAAATCTTTTTACTATTTTAGATTGTCTACTACGTTCTTCTTCTCTTTCTGCCGGTGAAAGTTCTGTTCTAGTCCTAACATTTGAAAAGAATCTAGCACCAGTTTCAGGTTTAATAGTAGGTATAGTATCTGAAGTTTGTGCTGCTATATCACGTTCATCTTTCAATCTTAACGCTTTCAAATGTTTCTGTCCAGCTATATCAGATCTATGCATACCAGCTGGAAAATATCTTCCTTCCTCTTTTGCTCTTGCTAATATTTTAGCTATTTCCTCTGGCTTATTTTTGTCTCGTTCTTTTGCTCTTGCTAATATATCAGCTATTTCCCTTGCCTTTTTTTCTTCTGATTCTTTATCTGTTATTTTCCCACCTGTGATGTATCTTCCTATTAAGCCTCCCAGAGCTTTCGCATCCATCAACT
>Ga0255046_10000167_pt1 | contig 15724 bp, 15 predicted proteins | sample BC1_12_27_MG_FD_183632 | JGI IMG/M metagenome (GOLD analysis project Ga0255046, IMG submission 183632) | Seawater microbial communities from Strait of Georgia, British Columbia, Canada - BC1_12_27 | ecosystem: Environmental > Aquatic > Marine > Strait | place: Canada: British Columbia...
TGTTTATGGGTGAATGAGACCGGAATATCAGCCGGATCAACCTCGGCATCCGGTTCTTCGCCAACCATTTTGACATAACCGCCAAGAGGGATGGCCGAGATACGATAGTCGGTCCTGCCGATTTTCCTTCCGAGTAAACGCGGACCAAAACCGAGCGAAAACTTTTCAATCCCGACACCGAATAATCGGGCAATTAGAAAATGGCCGAATTCATGGAAAAAAATGAGAACTCCCAGCACAATGACAAATGATAATAGTGTTGTACCCATCAGAATTGTAATTCCTATAATTAGCTGTTAAGCCCATGAGCTGATAAGTTAGCTTATCAGCTCACCTGCTGTTCTCCTTGCCCATTTATCGGCGGTGATTATATCCGCGAGGTTTGGATTCAAATCGACGTCATGGGCCTCCATAGTCAGGGAGACGACCTTCGCAATTTCAATAAAAGATATCCTTTTATTTAAAAACGCATGAACCGCCACTTCATTGGCGGCATTTAAGACCGCCGGCATGGTTTGGCCGACTTTACAGGCTTTAAACGCCAACGCAAGACAGGGAAACTTCTCTAAATCCGGTTTTTGAAATGTTAGGTCCTTTGCCCCGGAAAAATCGGGCAGCGGCTGATTCAGCGCAAGGCGCTCAGGATATGACAATGCATAGGCGATGGCGCCTTTCATTTCGGGTATCCCGAGCTGGGCAATGATAGCGCCGTCTTTGTATGCCACCATTGAATGAATCACACTTTGCGGATGGATAATTACTTCAATCATGTCTTCGGATACGCCGAAAAGACATTTGGCCTCCAGGACCTCCAGCCCTTTGTTCATCAGGGTAGCTGAATCAATGGTGATTTTCGGCCCCATCTCCCAATTGGGGTGGTTTAAGGCCTGGGCTTTGGTGATTTGTGAAAATTCGGCCGCGGGGCGGTTTAAAAAGGGACCGCCGGAGGCCGTTAATAGAATTTTTGCTAAATCCTTTCTGCGCTGCCCCTGAAGACACTGAAAGATGGCGCTGTGCTCGCTGTCGATCGGAAGAATTTGAACCCCTTTTTGCGCTGCCTTCTTTACAACAATCTCACCGGCCATAACAAGGGTTTCTTTGTTGGCCAAGGCGATGGTTTTGCCGGCTTCAATGGCGGCCAGCGTTGGCATCAGACCGGCTGCGCCGACCACTGCGATAATTGTCATATCAACGCCATGGGTTGAAGCCGCTGCCCGGTAACCATCCTCGCCGCAAAGAATGTCCACTTTTGTGCCCGGCGCAAGCTTGTTTTTCAATTGTTTGGCACTCTCCGTGTCATAAACGACGGCAAGCTCGGGGACAAACTGTTCAATCTGTTTGGCCAGCAAAGCAACATTGGTTTTAGCGGCCAGCGCTTTGACGCAAAATCGCTGTGGAAACATTTCGACAATCTTCAACGCATTGCAGCCGATGGAACCGGTAGATCCCAATATGGAAAGGTGCCTCATAATGATCTGAATACGCTATTACGCATTGATATTAGAAAAACGAGCTAAAAACCGTTTAACGTCCGGTTGCGCGTTACGAGTTTCGGGTTCCGTGTTAAAACCCGCAACGCGGAACCCGGAACCCTAAAAGACATATCTTATAAAAATATAAGCCACCGGTGAAGCAAATAAAAGGGCGTCGATCCGATCCAGGATGCCGCCATGGCCCGGTAAAATTGCGCCTGAATCTTTTATTCCCGATGATCGCTTCAATTCTGATTCAAACAAGTCACCCACCTGACCGGCAACGCCCACGGCAATAAAGAATAAAAAACATAAGCCCCAAGGCATCCCGGACAGAAATAAGTATTTCGCTATCGCGCCGACAGCCACATTGGCAACTAGCCCGCCAATTGCGCCCTCGATCGTTTTACCTGGACTGACAGCGGGGCTCAACTTGTGTCGACCCAAATAAGAACCGACATAATAAGCAGTGGTATCGCCGGCGAAAATTACCGCCAGCAAAAGAAATATCCAGATCCTGCCGGAACTGCCTTCCCGGATGAGAATCAAAAATGAAAGCAAAACCGGAATATAGATTAGCCCCTGAAGCTGTCTGATGATCACCTCTAAAACCGTGTGATCAGTTTTAAACTGAAACAGGGAAATCAAAGCGACAACAAGAAGATTTAGCCCAATAACGCTCAAAGTCAGATCCGGTCCTACTAAAAATGTTGACCAGATCAGAGCGCAGCTGATGCCATAGCCCCAAAAAAGTATGATCCTGGATATCGGCCCGGCTTCAACGTTGAACACAATGCGATAATACTCCCACAGGGCAACTAAACCGGCGGCACTGATCAGGATTGTAAAAAGTACCCCGCCTTTGTATACCAGGAAAATGAGAAACGGCAGGGCAATAAGTCCGGTTATCCAACGTTTAAGGTGCATCCGGCAGTTCTTTCACAACGACTTTTGTAATATGTTTGTGGGATATGGCACTAGACCCGGCCGAACCTGCGCTCCCGCTGCTGATAGTCCTTCAGGATCTCGTAAAGCTCATCTTTGCCGAAATCCGGCCAAAAAGTCGAGGTCACATAGATTTCACAATAGGCAATCTGCCACAGTAAAAAATTGCTGATTCGCATCTCCCCGCTGGTTCGGATCAACAGGTCCGGATCCGGTATCCCTTTTGTATATAGATGCTCCGCCACGATTTCAGTGGTGATGGTATCCGGATCAATGGCTCTATCTTTAGACTTTTTGGCAATCTCACGGGCCATATGGACAATCTCTGCCCGACCGCCATAGCTTAACGCCAGATTTAGCTGAAGCGCGGAATTGTTCTTGGTAAGATCCATGGTCTCGTGGAGCGCCTCCTGAACAGCTGCGGGCAACCGCTCAATTTGGCCGATTCCATGTAGGCGGATGTCATTCTCCAGAAGTTCCCTTTGTTCGGATCTTAAGAATTTTATGAGGAGGGTCATGAGGGCATCGATCTCCCTCTGTGGCCGCTGCCAGTTTTCCGTTGAAAAGGCGTACAACGTCAGATAGGCTATTCCGAATTCACGACACGCTCGAACGACCGTACGAACCGCTTCTGAGCCCTTTTCGTGTCCTTTAATGCGGGATAAAAGGTGTTTTTTCGCCCAGCGGCCGTTACCATCCATGATAATGGCAATATGTGTTGGCAGCTTGTGTTTATCAAGGTCTTCGGGGTCGGCGGTAGATGAACTAGAATTCAAGGATTTCTTTCTCTTTTTCGGAATAGCATTCATCGATGAGCTGAATGTACTCATCGGTTATGTTTTGAACTTCCTCCTGGGACCGAAAAGCATCATCCTCTGATATGTCACCATCCTTTTTTAAGCTTTTCAACAAATCATTTGAATCGCGTCGGATATTGCGAACCGTAATTTTGTGGTCCTCGCACATTTTGTGGATAACTTTAACCAGCTCTTTTCTTCGTTCTTCAGTAAGCGGTGGTATCGAGATCCGTAAAATCTTGCCATCATTGGAAGGTGTAAGTCCCAGGTCGGATTTTAAAACCTCTTTTTCAATGTCTTTGATCACCGATGCATCCCAAGGTTGGATCGTAATCTGCCGACTTTCCGGCACAGCAAGGGTGGCCATCTGATCAAGTGGTGTGGAGGTGCCGTAATAGTCCACTCTAATACCATCGAGAATGGACAGAGAAGCACGTCCCGTCCGGATGCGCTGTAATTCTATTTTCAGAGCCTCTACCGTCTTGCCCATAGTTTCCTTGGTTTCTTGATAGATATCATCAATCATAGGAATCCACCTCGATCCTGGTTTTCGTCTTTTTCAACGGGCCTTTAGCTTATTAAATTATTATATCAAGAATTTAAGTTTCACAGCAACCAAAATGCGTAAAATGCGATAGTGTTGTGTCCCGCAAGTAATTTACAAAACATGGATTGATTTTATCAATCTGCTTTTTCAGTGAAAAAGGTGTCAGGTGTCGGCTTTCAGGTGTCAGGTCTCTGCCGCCCGGTTCAAAGGTTCAGCATTATAAAATGTTTTTCTAGGAAATACGGGTGCCGATTCCTTCCCCGCAAACAACCTTCTTTACATTCCCCTTTGCCTTTAGACTAAAAACGGCTAGAGGAAGATTGTTATCCATGGCAAGGGAGATTGCGGTCATATCCATAACCTTAAGCTGTTTTTCCAGAACCTCCATATAGGAGATTTCTTTAATCAGCTTGGCGCTCTTGTTTTTAACCGGATCGGAATCATAAAGCCCATCCACCTTGGTGGCCTTGAGAAGGATCTCTGCGTGAATCTCCTGAGCCCGTAAAACTGCGGCAGTATCGGTCGTAAAATACGGATTGCCGGTACCCGCGCCGAAAATTACGACCCGCCCCCTTTCCAGGTGGCGGATTGCGCGACGCAGAATGTAAGGCTCGGCGACTTCATGCATGGAAATAGCGGTCATCACCCGCGTTTCAAGACCATTTTTCTCTAAAGCATCCTGCAAGGCCAGACTGTTGATAACCGTTGCCAGCATTCCCATATGATCAGCGGAGGCTCTGTCCATCCCATAGGAGCTTGCGGCAATACCCCTAAAAATATTGCCGCCACCGATAACGACGGAGGTTTGCACGCCAAGATCAACGCAGGATTCAACCTCTCCGGCCACGTACTTTATCATATCCGGACTGATGCCGAAATCCTGGTCCCCCATGAGCGCCTCGCCGCTCAATTTTAACACAATGCGCTTGTATTGCGGCTGACTCACGATTTAAGATTCTCCAATCTGGTAGCGAACAAATCGCTTTATGGTGATGTTTTCACCGATTTTGGCGATCAATTCATTCATCAGATCTGCGATCGAAATGTCCGGATCGCGCACAAACGGCTGGTTGAGCAGACAATTTTCTTGATAAAATTTTTTGAGTTTGCCTTCGACAATTTTATCAAGGAGGTTTTCAGGTTTTCCCATATCAAGGGCCTGGGCCCGGTAGATATCTTTTTCGCTATCAACAATTTCTTCAGGAACATCTTCCTGTTTAATTCCCAAGGGATTGCTGGCTGCAATATGCATGGCAATATTTTTGGCAAATTCTTGAAAATCTTCATTTTTTGCCACAAAGTCCGTCTCACAATTTACCTCGACCAATACACCCAGCTTTCCCGTCATGTGGATATAAGAATGAATCGTTCCTTCGGTCATGGCACGGCCGGCTCTCTTTTGGGCGGTGGCCAAACCTTTCTTTCTTAAGAACTCAACCGCTTTATCCATATCGCCTTCTACTTCCAAAAGAGCTTTTTTACAATCCATCATCCCGGCGCCTGTTTGGTCCCTGAGCTTTTTTACCATTGCCGCGTTAATCTCTGCCATTTTTATTCTCCCGCTATCTCTTCTTCAGAACGATCTTTTGGTTCCTCGGTCCCCGGCTCCAGATCCTCAACAGACTCATCTTCATCAGACACAGCTTCCTGCTCTGCTTCTGTCTTTCTGATGATTTCCACCACCGGCCCCTCTGTTCCAGTCGATATCACTTTACGCTCACCCGGCTTTAGATCGGCGCTGGCGACAGCAATCTCAGACTCCTCCTCAACATCTTTATCAGCTTCCGCCTGCATTTTTTCTTCGTAACGTGCTTTGCCTGCGATGCAGGCATCGGCGACTCTCGCCGTTAACAACCGGATGGCCCGAATCGCATCATCGTTGCCCGGAATGATATAATCAATCTCGTCGGGATCACAATTCGTGTCAACGATAGCCAGAATTGGGATATTGAGCCGCTGGCCCTCTCGAACCGCAATCGCCTCATTTTTGGGATCCACTACAAAAATCGCCCCGGGCAGACCGTTCATGGTTCGAATGCCCCCAAGGACGCTATCCAGTTTCGCCCGTTCCTTGCCCAGCTTCAGTCGCTCTTTTTTGGGGAACAGGTTAATGGATTCGTCATTTTGGATATCGTTGAGATAATTCAAACGATCAATGCTCTGTCGAATCGTCTGGAAATTAGTTAGCATGCCGCCCAGCCAACGATTGTGCACATAAAACATTTCACAACGATTGGCCTCTTCATAGATGGATTCCCGTGCCTGCTTTTTGGTGCCGACAAAAAGGACCGACTTGCCTTCAGCCACCGTATCCTGAACAAAATCGTAAGCTGTTTTGAACATGGAAACGGTTCGTTGAAGGTCGATGATGTAAATCCCGTTGCGAGCCCCAAAAATATAGGGCTTCATTTTAGGGTTCCAGCGTTTGGTCTGATGACCAAAGTGAACCCCGGCCTCAAGAAGTTCTTTCATGGTGATATAAGCCATTTTTTTCTCCCTTCATTGCTCGGTTTTTCCTCCGCTGCCGTCAATCTTGCTTCTAACTTTCAAAGAAAGCACCGGGAAGCAGGTCCGGCAACGTGTGTGATTAAAAAAATCCACTCCAGATAACAAATTCTATCTGGCTCCGCAACAGTTTTTTCTTTTAATTTTGATGCTTACGAATTTAGCCTTTTTAATCAATCGCTCTTAACGCTACCCCATATAGGGTTGTTTAACCTCTTTTTTGTATCTTGAATCCTGTATCCTTCAGCGTGCCTCGAATATCGATATCAGGCTTTTTTCTTCATTTGCAATATGCGATCATACCCACTGTAATCTTGATAAAAATTGACCTCCTCATATTCACCGCATTCGGCGATCATTTGCCTTAAAGGGGCTTTCTGATCATGTCCGATCTCTAGGATGAGCACACCCCGGGGTTTGAGAAAAAGATATGCAGATTGAATAATATGTCGCAAACAGTGCAAACCGTCTGCAGCGCCATCCAGCGCTAAAAGAGGCTCATGGGCATGAATTTCGGGCTGAAGTCGCTTCAGATCGCCGGATTTGATATACGGCGGATTTGAAACGATCAAATCAAAAAAACCGGTTTTTGAGCACAGGGGCGCAAACCAATCGCCGGTAATAAAATGAATTTTTCCATTGAGCTCATTCTGTATGGCATTTTGACGGGCAACTCTAACGGCATTTATGGAAATATCGGTGGCCCAATAGGAATGCCGGGGATTTTCTGATGCCAGGGCAAGGATTACCGCTCCGCTGCCCGTCCCCAATTCTAAAATGAGTTTAGACTTCATATTTGAATCCAGCGCCAACATTTCAAGTGATTTTTCGACCAGACATTCGGTTTCCGGGCGCGGTATCAGAACGTCTCTGGTGACGCGCAGGACCATCGACCAAAATTCCTTGCTCTCCAGAATGTAAGCCACCGGCTCACGGTTTAGCCTGCGTTTGATCAACGCTTTAAATCGCTCCGTTTCAGCTGGGATCAGCGGCTGATCATAACGTAAATATAAATCGATACGCTTGGTATTTAAAACATGGGCCAAAAGAATTTCGGCCGTGGCCCGGGGGCTGTCGATGCCATGGTTGTCAAAGTAGGTTGTAGTCCATTGAACCAGTTTAATGATGGTCCATTCAGGAGGCTTGAGTTTGGATTGATTCTGCATTTTGCAGCGCCTGAGCCTGGAAATAGATGGTGAGCCCATTAATTAACTCGGAAAGATCTCCTTCCAAGATACCATCCAGTTTATAAAGTGTAAGGCCTACGCGATGATCGGTGACCCTTCCCTGGGGAAAATTGTAAGTTCGGATCCGCCCGCTGCGATCCCCGCTTCCCACCTGGTTTTTACGCTCTTGGGACCGTTTTTCGTTTTGTTCCTGGGTTATTTTATCCAGCAGTCGTGCACGCAGCACCTTCAGAGCCTTGCTTTTATTTTTCAATTGCGACTTTTCATCCTGGCAGGTTACCACCAGGCCCGTCGGAAGGTGTGTAATGCGAACGGCTGAGTCGGTCGTATTCACACTCTGTCCACCGGGACCGGTGGATCGATAGACGTCGATTTTAAGCTCGGAGGGATCAATTTGCACATCCACATCTTCGGCCTCCGGCAAAACAGCTACCGTAACAGCTGAAGTATGAATTCGCCCCTGGGCTTCGGTGGACGGAACCCGTTGAACCCGGTGGATGCCGCTTTCATATTTAAATTCGCTATAGGCACCTTTGCCGTGAATCATCGCGACAACTTCTTTTATACCTCCGACACCGGTAGGGTGGTGCACCATCACTTCCACTTTCCAATTGCGGTTTTCTGCATAGCGGCTGTACATTCTAAACAGATCGCCGGCAAAAAGAGCTGCTTCTTCCCCACCGGTACCGGCGCGGATTTCAACAATTACATTTTTCTCATCACTTGGATCCTTGGGCAAAAGCAGCTTCCTGAGATCGTCTTCGAGCCGATTTTTTTTTTGGTTTAGTTCCGTAAGCTCGTCCCGGGCCAAATTTTTTATTTCAGGATCGGAATCCTGCAGCAGTTCTGTACTTTCTTCAATACCCTGAAGAATCTTTTTGAAATCTCTGTAAACGGTCACGATCTTATTCAGGTCGGCATGCTCCCGAATAAGGTCCTGGTAAACCTGTCGATCATTTACAATCTTCGGGTCGCCTAAACGAGTCTCAATTTCGGAAAATCGTTCCTCAACCCCTTTTAATTTTTCAAACATGGGTGTTATATCCTGATAATTATCTAATATTGCATCAAATTATGACTTTCCCGGCGGTGGGTAAAATTATAAGCGCGAAAGCACCCGACCGTATTTCGTTGGTCTTTATTTTGTGCTTTCGTGATCATTTAATATTTTTTGGGGAAAGATCCCGGTCTGTTGCTAACCTCATGAGACCAGAAAAGACTTCTTATGCAGTTAAGCCGATGCGGATCGGTTTTAGGATTCCGCAAGCTGAGCAGCATACTTGCAGGCGAGGGGGCTACTGATTCGGTTTTTCTTTCTGTTCAAATTTTTCATATTTCCTACGGAAACGCTCAATTCGACCGGCCGTATCAACCAGCTTTTGCTTCCCAGTAAAAAACGGATGGCATTTTGAGCAAATTTCAACTCGGATATCCTTTTTTGTGGATCCGACCTCGAACACGTTTCCACAGGCACACCGAATGGTGGTTTCAGAATACTCAGGATGAATGTCAGTTTTCATTTTATTTCAAGCCCCCAAAAATTCATGGTTTTCAAAATCTTGCTTTATATACGAATCATTGCCTTTTGACAACAATTAATTTTCATTGCGATTTACAATAATGGCGCAAGGCCCCCCAGTTGTCTTAAGCATTCATTGAATTTAAAAACTCTTTGTTGTCTTTGGTTCCGCTCATTTTTTCCAGCAAGAATTCCATGCTGTCAACCGTATTTAAAGATGTGAGCAGCTTGCGCAATATCCAAACCCGATTTAAGGTTTCCTCATCCAAAAGCAGTTCTTCCTTGCGCGTGCCGGAGCGTTTGATGTCAAATGAAGGATACACGCGCTTATCAGCCAGACGGCGATCCAGCGCAATCTCGGCATTGCCGGTGCCTTTAAATTCTTCAAAAATAACTTCATCCATGCGGCTGCCCGTATCCACCAGTGCGGTGGCGATTATGGTTAGACTGCCGCCTTCTTCGATATTTCTGGCAGCACCGAAAAACCGCTTGGGACGCTGCAGGGCATTTGAGTCCACGCCACCGGATAAAATCTTTCCGCTGGGCGGCACCACCGAATTATAAGCACGGGCCAGGCGGGTAATACTATCCAGCAGGATCACGACATCTTTTTTATGCTCAACCAGCCGTTTGGCTTTGTCAATCACCATCTCGGCTACCTGAACATGCCGTTCTGCAGGCTCATCAAAGGTGGAACTAATGACTTCCGCCGCCACGGTCCGCTCCATATCGGTAACCTCTTCCGGCCGCTCATCAATCAGCAAGACAAAAGGCACGACATCTTTGTGACTGGCGATAATGGCGTTGGCAATACTTTGCAGCAGCATGGTTTTGCCGGATCGGGGCGGCGAAACAATCAATCCCCTCTGGCCAAAGCCGGTGGGGATCATCATATCCATGATGCGGGTGGAATAGTTTTCAGGATCGGTTTCAAGATTGACCTTGCGATCCGGATAAAGCGGTTTAAGATTATCAAAAAGAATCTTGTCGCGGGCCACCTCCGGGTCTTCAAAATTCACAGCCTCAACCTTCAACAACGCAAAATACCGTTCGGATTCCTTTGGCTGGCGGATTTGTCCCGAAACGGTGTCTCCTGTTCTCAGATTAAACCGTCGGATCTGAGATGGCGACACGTAAATATCATCCGGCCCCGGTAAATAATTTGAATCCGGTGATCTTAAAAACCCAAAACCATCCGGCAAAATCTCTAAAGTTCCTTCGCCGAAAATGAAACCGTTTTTTTCAATCTGATGTTGAAGCAAGGCGAACATCAACTCTTGCTTGCGCATTCCGGCCGCGCCCTCAACCTTGTATTGCTTGGCCATCTGAGTCAGTTCGCTGATATTTTTCTCTTTCAATTCTACGATATTCATTAAACCTATTCCCCTTTAAGTTAGTATTCGGATATGCTTTCATCTGCCCCTGTCGGCAGCGTTACAAATATATCGATTATTCCTAAGCTGTTAGCAATCGGTTCGTGCGGCCATGTTTTGTGCATAGTAAATGGACGCTTTCCAATACTTTAGCATTATGCTAAAAATCAGGGCGGGTTATCCTTCAAAGAAACCGCTTTGGCGGCATTCACACTTGGCAACGTTGAACATTTGAATAAATATAGGCGTCCCTACAAAGCAGACTTATGGATTGGATCCATGTTGGTTTCTAAGGAGGATTATGAGCGTTCAGTGATTTTAAATTAGAAAAATAATTAGGTACCCTCACAATCTGGTGGGTTATGCCCTAGACAGCTAGACTTTAAAATTATATCATTATTTATAGTATGTCAAGCAGTTTATCTTATTTTTAGGTTCGTTATCCATACATATGGTTGATAAATTTCAACCTATGCGATAGCCCTGATGCATTAAAGACCATGATTCAAATCGATACTAAAATTTTCCCAAAAACCCGTGGTGCTTACATTGTGGGGGGGGCGATCAGAGATATCCTTTCCGGCCGCCCCCCTCTCGATTATGATGCAGCCGTGCTGGGAGATCCGGTTGAATTTGCCCAGCAGGTGGCTATAAATACAAATGGCCGCCTGGTTGAAATTGGCAAACCCGGTCAAGCGATCATTCGCGTGGTAGCAAAAGAAACTGTAATCGATATCTCCAAAGTAAAAGGAACGTCTATCGAAGACGATCTTCAGGCCAGGGATTTTTCTATCAATGCCATGGCCTATGATTTGTTCTCGCAACAATTGATCGATCCTTTAGGCGGTCAACCGGATTTGGCGCATCAAACAATTCGCATGGTTTCCAAAAGTATTTTTAACCACGATCCGGTTCGTCTGCTCAGAGCTTTTCGAATGGCGGCCGTCCTGCAGTTTGAGATTGAATCTCATACAAAAACAGCTATTGAAAAACATGCCGCGCTTATTCAGCAATCGGCGGGAGAGCGGGTTCGCGAAGAGTTGTTCAAAATGTTCCACAGTACCAAATCCCACGCTTACCTTTGCCAGATGGCGGACACCGGTCTGTTGTTTGCTACCCTGCCCGAGTTAGCGGCCCTAAAAAAATGCCGCCAAAATCGTTATCATCAGTTCGACGTGTTTGAGCATACATTGCGCGCCTATTACCATCTGGAAAGCTTACTGAATTCTGGCTCTGATCAGGCATTACTGACGGTAAATGGCGCTCCCCTTGCGCAGCGAATAGCTAAATCTCGGATGCCATTGCTGAAGTTTTCCATTTTGCTGCATGATATTGGAAAATCGGTCGTTCAAACCACTGACAGCAACGGATCCCTTCATTTTTACGGCCATGAACGCCAAAGCACACAAATGGCCGAAGCCATTTGCAAGCGGCTGAAATGCTCGATGCGGGATGCCGACAGCATGTGTTTTCTTGTGCGGCATCACACACGCCCGCTTTCTCTTTTTACAGCCTTACAGGCACAAAATGCTAACCCCCGTGCCATCACCCGGTTTTTTATCAAGAGCGCAGAACATACTTGCGATCTTCTTATGTGTGCAGCAGCCGATATGTTGGCGAAAGAAAAAGAGCAAAACGATCGCAGCCGTGCATTTATAAAGTTTATAAACCAGTTACTTGTTGATTTTGAAACCGATTTTGTGCCCAAAAAATCAATACCACCCCTTATAACGGGCCATGACCTGATAAATACTTTCGGCCTGAAACCTTCGCCCCTGTTTAAAGAAATATTAGATCGTGTGGAAGAAGAACGGTTGTCAAGAAGCGATATGACCCGGCAGGAAGCCGTGGCATTGGTCAGAGCGCTAATTCGCGATCAGCGGTCAACCGGGGACAGATGACAGGTGTCAGGTATCAGATGTCGAGCACACGTTATATTGGTTTGATTGGTTTAATTCGTTCAATTGGTTCGGTTTAAGCCAACCAATTCAACCAATGAGACAAATTAAACTAATTTAACAAATCCTTGAACCTTGAACCCTGAACCCAGAACCTCTGAACCTTGGCTGTGCCAACTGTTATTACAAATTATCGAGGGCTGCGTATATCTGATCTCGGATCTCTTCAAGCTTGCCGACACCTTCGATACGAATATATTTGGGAACTGCGGATTCGCCGGATTTTTCCCAATTTTTGTAATAATCAATCAAAGGCTCGGTCTGAGTATGATAAACGTCCAGTCGTTTACGGACCGTTTCTTCCTGGTCATCGTCTCGTTGAATCAGGGGCTCGCCGGTAATGTCATCTTTGCCCTCTTCCTTGGGCGGATTGAAGACAATATGATAGGTCCGCCCGCTGGCAAGATGAACGCGGCGTCCGCTCATGCGCTTGATGATTTCCCCATCGGGCACATCGATGTCGACCACGGCCTCAACCGGCACCCCGGCTTCCTTCAGGACGTCTGCCTGCGGGATGGTTCGGGGAAATCCGTCAAACAGAAATCCTTTTTCGCAATCCGGTTCCTTAATTCGTTCTTTAACAAGTCCGATGATCACATCATCCGGGACAAGCTTACCTGCATCCATATATTCTTTGGCCTTTAAGCCCAACTCGGTACCTTCCTTTAAGGCTGCACGCAGCATATCCCCGGTTGAAATTTGAGGGATTTGGTAATTTTCTTTAATGAAGTTGGCCTGGGTGCCTTTTCCGGCTCCGGGTCCGCCGAGCAATATTAGACGCATGTGTTGTCCTCCTTCCATTAATTTATTACCTAAATCTTGCATGAAAATTAATGAGAAGATGAGATTGTATTTAAAGGATGAAAATCATTTTATCTCATTACTTTTCACCCGTAGGGCGAGCCGGAGGCTTCCATCTGCTGCGTTATTAAGGCCGAGGCATAGTTCACTATAGCCCCGCTCTTAAGTGCCTTGCATATGAAAGCTTCCGACTCGTGCAAAATTCAGGTATTGGCATTAAAATTGGGATTTTTGCCGGCCGAGTATGGCGGAAGGATAGTAACGTGTCAAGATAATATTCAGCGGCAATTTGGCCCGTTGATTTTAGGTTGATGAAGTCTAAAAAAAAATTTTATTAAAAATTTGGGAAATTTTTCTTGTCAAACGACATGATATAATATATGTATAAACGCTTATCTTAAATCAATATAAGATTGACGATATCAATAGGTTACACATTTTTTTAGAAAAGGGGGCGAGAAATTTGAAGGACATCGAGGTTAGAGTTATTGATAACGATATTGAGAAGGCCATGCGGATCTTGAAAAAGAAGATTCAAAACGATGGTCTGTTCAAACGGCTTAAATTGAAAAAGAGCTATGAGAAGCCGAGCGAACACAGACGTCGTAAGATGCGTGAAGCCTTAAGAAGGGAAAGAATTGCAGCTTCCCGAGCAGCCAGATACAGAAGAGGCTAACAAACGATCCGAATAATTGAAAACCCGGCAGAAACGCCAATTTTGCCGGGTTTTTTTATGCACATGTCTCATGTCTCTTAAAGATACATACAACCGCTGTCTGAAGACCTTGTACGGCCTTAGAAGATTCGGGATCATACTCGGTCTGGATACTATCAAGGGCATCTTAAACGCACTTGGAAATCCCCAGAACAACTTTGGTTGTATCCATGTGGCCGGCACCAACGGGAAAGGATCGGTTGCATCGGCCCTATCCTCCATTTTACAAGAATCCGGTTATAAGGTGGGCCTGTATACCTCCCCTCACCTCGTTCGTTTCAACGAAAGAATCTGTATCAACAATCGCCAGATCTCCGACGCCGATGTGGTAAAATCGCATAAGGCGGTCCAACAGGTCCATCACGGAAATCGCAGCCCGACCTTTTTTGAATTCGCCACGGCCATGGCACTTTACGAGTTCGGCCGCCAAACAGTGGATTGGGCGGTAATCGAAACCGGTATGGGAGGACGCTATGATGCGACCAACGTCATTCAACCGGCGATGTCCATCATTACCAATGTATCCATGGAACATCGGGATTATTTGGGAAACACCCTGGCCCGGATCACCCGCGAAAAAGCAGGTATCATAAAGCAAGGAGCGCCGGTGGTCACCGCAATAAAACAAAAACAGGCCCAATCCGTTGTTCTTCGTATTGCCGCAAAAAAATCGGCGCCGCTATACATTCTGGGGAAAAATTTTAAAGTGAGACGGCATCGTGCCGGCGGGTTTTCGTATTACGGTATTGAAAATACCTGGCATAACATGCATACCAAGCTTTTGGGAAACTATCAGGTCGACAATGCGGCCCTCGCCATAGCGACCTGCGAATTGCTCAATAAAGACAACGCTGAAATTTCCAAAAAAAATATTCAAAATGGGCTTAGCAAAACCCGGTGGCCTGGAAGACTGGAACTTGTTTCCAATAAACCTTTAATTATCCTGGATGGAGCACACAATTTAATCGCTGCACGCAATCTGGCCAAATTTCTTGCTGAAAACCTGGCCCATCGGCGGATAACCCTGGTGGTGGGAATATTAGACGACAAACCCTATGGGGCCATGCTCAAAAGCCTGCTGCCCGCATGCTCCCGCGCCATAATCACCCGGGCAAAAACCGACCGGGCATTAGCACCGCAACGGCTTTATGCAGCTGCTAAAAAAATCATTTCAGATGTAACGATGATACCCGATGTCGCGACCGCGGCCAAGCAGGCAGTTGGGGCCGCGGGCCCCGATGATGTTGTCTGCATCGCCGGCTCATTGTACGTTGTCGGCGAAGCCAAAGAAGCCATCGAAAAAGGGCTTATCAAATCCTTGAAAACACATAAATAGATTTGATCTAATTGATCTTGACTTATAAAACCGTATAAATTAATTAAATTATAGTTAAGTTGAGGGCTTTGGCAAGCGCCCGTAGCTCAGGGGATAGAGCGTCAGCCTCCGGAGCTGAAAGCCGCTGGTTCGAATCCAGCCGGGCGTACCAGATAATAAAAGGGTTTAGGAGGTTTCCTAAACCCTTTTTAAATTCGATAAATTCAAATTCCCCACAGTATTCCCCACAAACTTACAGTAAATCAAGTTGAATTGCTATTTATTAGCCGCAATATATTCCGGTCTCTCACGCCGGTAACGGGGGTTCGAATCCCCCTAAGATCACCACTATTACTAATTTTTTATAGGGGGGATTAAGGCACGAAGTCCACAATTTTCGCAAGGCTGAAATTTTATATATTTGTCATTGTGCAATCCATAAAAGCACCAGTTACAATTGGAAGCACGAATATTCAAATCAAGATACCAGTATCGGGCTCAAACCACAGCACCTTCTAAAAAGCCTTGTGATATCCATTTCATATCTGTAAAATTGGCAAAACTGTGATCATTATATCACAAATTTACTG
>Ga0255046_10000169_pt1 | contig 15628 bp, 27 predicted proteins | sample BC1_12_27_MG_FD_183632 | JGI IMG/M metagenome (GOLD analysis project Ga0255046, IMG submission 183632) | Seawater microbial communities from Strait of Georgia, British Columbia, Canada - BC1_12_27 | ecosystem: Environmental > Aquatic > Marine > Strait | place: Canada: British Columbia...
ACCTCATCAACTCTATGGTTTGTGGTGCAGTTAACGTGGCCCAGAGTATGCAAGGGTTCAAGGCAGCTTACATCCAGAGTGATGAGGCTACCTTCCTCCTCACTGACTACGAGACACATGAGACTCAGGCTTGGTTTGACTATAGCGTGAACAAACTAGTGTCTATCTCGGCCTCAACTATGTCTATGAACTTCTTCGCAGCCCTGCAGGAGGACACAGGCATGCTACCAGTGTTTGATAGTAGAGCATTCAACGTGCCTAGAGAGGATGTAGTTAATACGTTCCTGTGGAGAGCTCAGGACTGGGAGCGTAATAGCCTGCAGATGTATGCGAGGGCTCACTTTAGCCATAAGGAGCTACACAAGAAGAATCGTGCTGATATACATGAGATGTTGCACCATAAGGGGCTTAATTGGGCTAAGGACTTGACACCCCAAGAGCGTAATGGTACATTCCTATTTAAGACTGCAGATAGCATAGTGGCAAACTATGGAGTGGTGCCAAGTTATACTAGTATCTCAGCATACCTAGATCCGTACTTACGGGGGATGGTTTAATTATGAAACTAGAAGACTATAGGCCAACAATGGAAGAGGATGTGTTGCACTCATGGGCTGAAGAGGCTCAGAATAAGCTGGAGGCTATGGAGAGTGTCATCACAACGCTCACAAGCTCCCTAGAGCCCACTTACTCGGGCTCCCCTGAGGGTAGAGCATACCTTAAGATGGCCAGAGCTGTGAGGGACTCCTAATGACCAGACTATCCCACCAGATAAACCCCAATGATAAGCAAGGGAGGAGCTATAGGGCCATTAACTTGGCCACTACCCATGCATACCCCGTAGGGTCTCTCGTTGAGATAGACGATGGGGTGAGATTATATGTGGCTAAACATACTAGAGGGGTTGACAATGAGCCTACTTATAGTTTAGGATGGTCTAAGTGCTTCCGCACAGGGGACTTTGTGAAGGAAGACTTCACTGAATATGGCATGGCATTCGTTGGGATTGACCAGCACTTACAAGAATTGTTGAATTAGGGGGATATATGTGGATGATTGAGATACTACTATTTACATTTACATTTGTGGCTACAGTCAGTTGGGCAGCGGGTGTCATAGGAGTCTTGGTAGGCAATAAGGTGAACATGCCAATCCCCCTCCTGTACCACTTCGGTGGTGCTTACACCAACTGCTACATATCAACCCCCCTGCACGATGTACCAAGTGTACTTCTGGGGAGATTACTTTGGGCTATTTGTCTAGGAGAACACTATGATCAACAAAGCAAAGATGAGGGTTTAATATTCATTCATCAACTGAGCAAACAACCAACGGAGAGAAAGAAATGAACGGTGACTATAGCGATTCAATCAGCAGCGACGACTACGGAGTGATTAAGCCAATCGATGTTAATACTGATTGCGGTGACAAGAAGTTAGAGCGCGGGGATGTTGTTGATACAAAAGGTAATGTGATTACCGTTAAGTTTCAATAACTGAGCAAACAACCAATGGAGAGAAAGGATGAAGCCAGAACTAAAAATGGTAGAAATATATTCAGGAAAATTAGGCCTGTTACTATGTGTGTAAGTTAATTGAGGAGGTGTTATGAGAATCAAACTACTGCCACTGATGATTTCTCAGGGTGTTAAGAGTGAGGGCGAGCTTCTAGGCTCCAACATTCATGAGGCAATCTATGAGATACGAGCACTTAAAGCTGCGATACAGTTAGGTGCATTTGAGCTCGTAGTAGGTGAGCCTAGCACGAGAGGCGAGATATACTTAGATGGACATAATGTCTGGCTGAAGCCCGGAACATGGGAGGAGATACTATGACAGACAAGACAGATAAGCCACCAATGAAGGTTGTCCCCCTTGGGACTACTCCCCCAGAGGAGGGTGTGCCTGAGGTTAACGATGATGCTATTGACCTTTTGGCGAGTGTACTAGAGTTGGCTAAGGAGGGTCAGATCATCAGTATAGCATTGGCTGGGGTTACTGAGGAAGGTAACCTCTTCGTGGACTACTCAGCTACGAGGGATGCACTAGCTCAGTGGGGTGCTGTAACTAGGTTGTCTAAGATATATGACTCCCTAGTACTAACTACGCCTAGCGAGGAGATATAATATGTACCATGAGAAGAAGATGATTAATGGATCGTTGATGTGGAGGAACACACCCCGAGGGGAGTGGAGACTATGCACCACTGCACAGCTGAATGCTTATATTGGGGAGCTTGAGGAGCAGCTGGCGCAGGCGCGTATTGAATTGAATAGCGAGGAGGGATTATGATCGTTAAGGTAATGTTCTTTTTTAATGTGATAGCAATGGTAGCTTTCTTTTACTTACTGAGCTCTTGGTTGTACTACAACGGCCAGCTTAAGAGGATAGTAATGCGCCTGACCGATGAATCTTGGAATAGGATACACGACTACGAACTGCAGCAGATAGTGGTGGATAACTTAGGCGAAGTGGCCAAGAGGAGATTAGACGATCTAGTAGACGAGGCACAGAGGGAGGTTATAAACAATAAAGCAGATAAGCGTGTGGAGGAGATTGTAGATAAGTGGTGTGCAGAGTACACTACAGAGAACTATGATATGCTCCTCCGAGAGAAGTTAAGGCTAGGAGTTAAGGAGAGGCTGGAGGGAGGACTTAATCCTGAGGGCGACCAGTACTCGATGAGGAGGCTCCATGAGTACAACTAACCTCAAACCATGCCCCAAGTGTAAGAACCATGATGTGGAGCTATATCCTGTGGATAGAGATTATACGGAGTGGGAAATCTCTTGTGCTACACTAGCTACGGAGTGTAAATTCTACTTAGGGAGCACTTGCCCTGAGACGTTAACTACTGTATGGAATAGTATTGGGAGGAGTTGATGAAAACACTAACAGCCATACTACTACTCATCTCCCTGCAGAGCTATGCAGATGAGAGTGAGCTGTGCCTTACACAGGCTATATACTTCGAGGCTCGGGGGGAGTCTATCGAGGGGATGTTCGCTGTGGCTGAGGTTATAATGAGTAGGGTATCTAATTGGAAGTACCCCAACAGTGTGTGTGGGGTTACTAGGCAGACTAAGAGTGATGTGTATTACAGATGCCAATTCTCGTATTGGTGCGATTATAGGAGCGACTGGCCAGACAATACAGTACCCTCTATGAGGAGCTGGAGGCTAGCAGGGACAATTGCCAAGGCATTCCTTGCGGGAGATACATACCTTCCTGTAGAGGGGTATACAGTGTACGTAAGATGTGATAGTATACCTAACTACTGGGACATGAGTAAGCTTACTGGGGATAAGGTGATTGGTGGCCATTGTTTCTATGAGGAGATGTAGTCTTGTTCAAAATTAACCCTTGTACATTAGGGATGAACACTGTATAGTATTGAGTACAAACATTAATTAAGAAAGGCTACAGGGGTTGTTTTCCTCTGATATATCCCTATAATGACTACATTAACTAAAACGAGTAAAGCACAACCTCGCTCAAGAGGCGACATTAAACTTAAACAAATATTAGATACGGGAGAGTGGGTAGAATGACTACTAAAACCTATTATTGCAACTGCGAGGCCATCGCTAGCTATTTGTATATGTATCACTATAGAGTAGTCAGTAGGCATAAAACCCTAGAGTTAGCCCTAGCCCAAAATAACACAATGCAGGCAGTGATTGAGGCTAGAGGGATTAAGCTAGGGGATATTATAGATCAACATGGTAAAGTAGTTAATTAATTTCCTATAGGGGGTTGTAACATGAAGGCAATACTAATAATCTGGTCACTATCTACTCCAGCAGCGCCTAGTGTAGATGATTTCAACAACATGGTAGATTGTAATAAGGCGAAGGATGCTGTACTATCAGTCGTAAGTAATATACACTTCGGTATTGAGTGCAAGCTCCTGCAGGGTGTTACGGGCGGCAACCAAAAGAGAGGGGAGAAGTAATATGAGTAAGTTAGAGAAAGATTTTACCGTATTGATTCTTCTGGGATCATGGATTATGGCTGCACGATGCTACTCCATAGGGGAGACTACACTGGCAGCAGTGTGCCTTGTTCTCTCTCTGGTCGAGTTCCAGTGGTGGTGTTACCGTAAGCTAGAGGAAGACCACAAGGAGCTGAAGGAGATTCTGTGGGATACCATATACGAGGAGCTTACTAAAGTAGAGGAAGTAGAAGAATCACCAGAGACAACACATTAGGAGGGTATTGTGATTAAGAATATTAGAGCTAGATTAACTTTTTCTGCATTCCTAGTAGTAAGCACCCTTATCTGCTGGTGGTTAGGTGGATTTAATTTTGATGCCAGAGGGGAAGATGCGGCTCTCTGTTTTTTAACAGTATTAATAGGGCTAGGGATGGGAATTAGCTGCCCGTTATTTGACAGCAGAAAGAGCGCCTAACCCGGAGGTAAAGAGATATGCCCTATTGTAATCACTGTGGTAATGAAACAAATATTAATTTTACTGACTCATGCGGGAAGTGCTACGACGAGCCTGCAAGGGCAGAGCCTCTTTCGCCGCCTTGCTTAATAGCAACAAACCCTAAAATGGGTTTGACTGATGAGACATTTAAGAAGCTAGATGAAAAGTGTAAATGGGAGGGAGTTAGTTACGATAGATATATTTCGGTGCTAATGGCGAAGTGCCCACACCCATTTGGCTGCTAGCCGTTAAAACTGGACTAGGAGAAAGGAAATGTTTAAATTGAATAAAAAGGCTTTGGGTATGGCTGTCGTTTTGGCAGCTTTGTTAGCTGCTGGATGCAAAGAGACGAAGCCAAAAAGTCACTACAAGTATACTGTGTGGGTTGGCTCATCTGTTGTTGCTGTTGGATATTATACACAATCTTATGAAACCACAGGGGACGGTATAAGGTTTAAAACAGAAGACGGTAAGACTAAGATTGTGCCTACATCTAGTCTTTATACAATAGATGAGAACTAGTGTGTATAACCCTACGTTATTAGCTGTGGAGGCAATATGAAAACATTTCTAGTAGGAGGCTTCGTAAGGGACACCCTAATGGGACTATACCCTAACGATCACGACTATGTGGTGGTGGGGAGCACCCCCGAGGGGATGCTTTCCTCAGGCTTTAAACAAGTTGGGGCTGACTTCCCTGTGTTCTTGAACTACAGAGGGGATGAATACGCACTAGCACGTACTGAGCGTAAGACAGGCAGTGGCTATGGCGGCTTTGATTGTGAGTGGGAAGGTGTCACTTTAGAGGAAGACTTAAGCCGTAGGGACTTAACGATCAACTCTATTGCAAGGGATGAGGAAGGTAACCTTATAGACCCCTTCAATGGCCAACAAGACATTCGGGATAAGGTATTACGTCACACATCTGATGCCTTCGCAGAAGATCCTGTGAGAGTGTTACGTGTGGCTAGGTTCCTCGCTAGGTTTGGGCCTGAGTGGAGTGTAGCTCCAGAGACCAAGAGCCTGTGCATAAAGGTCTGGGCTCAAGACAGCTGGCATCTAACTAAGGAGAGGGTTTTTAAGGAGATGGAGAAGGCCTTAAGCGAGCCTCACCCACACCTATTCTTTGAGTTTTTATCTGAGTTTGACTTGTGGTGGTTTCCCTCCCTATGGATGGAGAAGGGGATACCCCAACCCCCAGAGCACCACCCTGAGGGAGATGTATTCACACATACAATGCTCTGCCTACAAGAGGGAGTTAAGCTAAGAGCCAGCGCTAGGGAGCAGTTCGCTATCCTCTGCCATGACTTAGGAAAGCCTGTCTGTTGGGAAGCTAGAGGTAACCTCCATGGCCATGAGAAGTCAGGATTACCTCATGTTGAAGCTCTGTGCGATAAACTAGGTGTACCTAAGGCATGGCGTGACTTGGCCCTTAAGGTATGTGAGTGGCACCAGTATAGTCATAAGATACTAGAGGTAGCCCCCAAGAAGGTACACAAGCTGATAAAGGCACTAGACTGTGTGAGGAAACCTGATATACTGCATAGCTTCCTTAAGTGTAACATAGCTGATGCCAGAGGGAGGACTGAGAAGTTCCACGACAGGCCATACCCTCAGGCAGACTACCTAAGGGAGTGCCTCTTCGCTGTGAGGGAGGTGGACTGCGGGGCCATCTGGACTGAAGCAGTGAGGAAGGGAATGAGTGTGGAGTTAAGGCAAGAGGCCATAAGAGTGGCACAGATACATGCAATCAGAGGAGTTAAGAATCAGTGGAAGAATTAGAGAAGCAAACCCTAAGGGACGATATCAGCTATGCAAGGATAGATAACCTCCTTGTAAGTCACTTGGCGGGGAGTCATGCCTACGGTATGAACAATGAGGATAGTGATGTAGATGTTAGGGGAATCTTTGTAGCCCCTGTGGAGAGTATCTGCACTCCCTTTTACCCTATTAAAGAGCAGTGTATCCCTAGCATGGAAGATGCTAAGGTGTATGAGTTGGCTAATTTCTTGAAGCTGTACACTGAGGGTAATCCTAACATACTGGAGAGCCTGTGGGTGGATGAGGGTGACATCCTTTCCTCCACCAATGAGTACTGGCGCGTTAGGGAGTACAGTGAAGCACTACTGTCCAAGAAAGTAGCATTTACTTTCTCTGGTTATGCCTTCTCTCAGCTTAAAAGGATCAAAGGGCACAACAAGTGGATTAATAATCCACAGCCAGTAGAGCCACCACAGCATAAAGACTTTCTGAAGTTAGTACATAACTTCACAGAGCAGAAGCTATTAAAGGTGGATATGGAGTTGCTTATACGTGGACACAGGGTTATCCATTATGGCAATGACATCTTTGGTATTACCACTGAGGGGAGTCATCCTCCAGTGTATACCTCCTCGGGGGAGTTTAACCTGAAAGCAGACCAAGTAGAGGTTGACCGTAGCTTGACTGTGATGCCTAAGTACTTAGTAAAGTACAATCGAGAGGAGTACAAGAAGGCTAAGGAGATGCATAAAAACTACTGGACTTGGGTTAAGAATAGGAACCCCAAGAGGTCAGCTACAGAGGCTAAGTTTGGATATGATACTAAACATGCAGCACACCTTGTACGCTTGCTTCGCATGGGGGAGGAGATCCTTACAGGACAGGGCGTCATAGTTAAGAGACCAGATGCACAAGAACTGCTTGACATCAGAGCTGGTATGTGGGACTATGGCGACTTAGTATCTTGGGCTGAAGATAAGGATAAGCTTATTAAGGGGGAGTTGTACGAGAAATCTAGCCTACCTAAGAAACCTCAGATAGCTACTGCTGCAGAGTTGCTAATGGAGATCCAAGAGGAAATATGGTTTTGATAAAACCACTTGCAATACACCAAGGAAGGTGGCATACTAGCCACTAATAACTAACCAATGAGGAGAAAGACAATGGACATAGAAGAGACAGTAGTAATCAAGGGACGTAAGTTATGCCCCGAACTGGTCAAGTTTGTATACTTAATGCAGAAGGGTATTGACAATAATACTCGGAAGGATAACGGTTCTGTTCGGGGCTGGAAGAGTGATACCCCTGAGCTGGGCCTATACAAATTAGGAGAGGAGATGCGTGATGTAGTGACTACCTACGGCCACATGAACCACCCCATTGGAGGGGATGAACGTAATGCCCCCACTCCCCAGATGCTAGCTAAGGAGGGAGCAGACTTAGCAACACAAGTCTTGTTCTTTGTCGATCAGAATGGTGGACTAGAAGTAAGCTAAAATGGAGGAGATAATGCAGACATTTAAGATTAGGGTGGCTGGTGAGAGCTACTACCCAGAAGTAATGGTCTTCAACGGAGGTGAGGTTAATGTTACACTGCCATCACACTTCCCCCCAGTTGTATACAACTTAGCAGTGCAAGCTAGACTGAGGGATGCAGAGGATATAATCTCCTTAATGATGATAAAGGATGCCCTAGATAGGCACATCAGGGCTAAGTACTCAGCTACGCTGAGCCTACACTACGTCCCCTACGCTCGTCAGGACAGGGTATGTAATAAGGGGGAAGCCCTCTCTATAAAGGTATTCGCTGACTTAGTAAACTCTATGGGGTTTGATACAGTGTACACTTTAGACAACCACAGCGAGGTAAGCACAGCGTTGATTAACAACGTGGCTAACATACCCGTAGAGAATATACTCGAAAGGAACCTCCCTTGGGATCTAGTAAGTGAAGATCTAGTGTTATGCTCCCCAGACGCTGGAGCCAACAAGAAGTCCTATAATGTAGCTAAGGCCTTAGGTATCAGCGAGGTTATCCGTGCAGATAAGAGGCGAGATGTATCCACAGGTAAAATAACTGGCACTGAAGTCTTCTGTGGGGATCTTGAGGGTAAGAGTGTGCTAGTCGTAGACGACATCTGTGATGGAGGCTACACTTTCATTAAGTTAGCAGAGAAGCTTAAGGAGAAGAATGCAGGAGACTTATATCTATACGTCACCCATGGCATCTTCTCCAAAGGAGTTGACTGCCTGATAGAAGCAGGGTATAGTAGGGTCTTTACTACGAACAGCTTCTACCGAGGCACTAGTGACTCACAAGTATCAATTATTAAACTTTAAGAGGATAAAAATTATGAGCGAGAACGCATTCGGACGATACGAGTACGTACAGGCACCGGCACTTATGGATTTCTATAAGGCCTTCCACCAACACGCATACCGTGACGGCACTGAGGAGAGTTTGATTAACTTCACAGCAAGATCAGGACGCTACAGTAATGTCAAGGGAGCCACTACATACCGTTGGGCTGGCCTGCAGAATATGATTGACAATGTTATTGTTGACCTATGGGATGAGTTCTTCGACTCTCTTGTAGAAGTAGCAGTGGCTGACTACAAACGAGTGAATGAAGGTGGCCTAGGAGTCCCCTGTGATACGTCTAAGCTAGAGGAGTTACACGCCCTAGGGTATATGCCCTTAGAGTTCCGTGCTCTGCTAGAAGGCTTAGAGGTGCCTTACGGTGTCCCTGCTATGACTTGTCGGAATACACACCCCTCGTTTGCATTCCTGCCGGGGATGGTTGAGACCATTATTAGCTCCGAGGTGTACCCTATTCAGACATCACTGACTACAGCTACTGAGTACATGCGTACTGTCAAGCGATTTGCAGAGAAGGATGGTACCCCTGAGTTCCTAATCCCCTTCTTGTGCCATGACTTCTCCATGCGTGGTATGATGGGTGGTACTATGGCAGGTGGAGCTACGCTCTCTGGCCTTGGTCACCTGATGAGTGGCTTCTGTGGGAGTGATACTCTCCCAGCAGCATTACAAGCAGAGAAGGCTTACGGTGCTGTACTGAGCTTAGATGCTCCCTTTGAGACTATCGCCTCTGTGCCAGCCACTGAGCACTCTGTGCAATGTAGCTTTGATAATGATGATATGGCTTACTTCCGTCACTGCATGAAGGTGAGCCCAACAGGTATTCTATCACTGGTAAGTGATGGCTACGACTTCTGGAAGTTGGTAACTGAAGTGTTACCAGTCCTTAAAGACGAGATCATGGAACGTGACGGTAAGATTGTTATCCGCCCCGACAGTGGTGATCCAGCTGATGTGTTGTGTGGGGAGGCTGTCAGGACTTTTGACTCCGAGTACATAACAGACTTAGATAGTTGGAAAGAGTACGTGGCAGAGGTTCTGGATACACAGTTCAGCGATAACTTAGACTCGGTAGACCCACACCAGTCAGAGGAAGGGTTGTTTTCCTACGAAGGTGAGGTTTACTCTGTTGTGTACGAACCTGACCTAAACCGACATGACAAGACTTACTACTATGTTGACAACTATGGCAGTGATGTGAGTAAGTGTACATTCCTGCGATTAGACCGCACCCCAGAGCAGAAAGGCCTAGTGGAAGTACTGTACGACATGTTCGGTGGCACTGAGAATGAGCAAGGGTTCAATATGCTAGACGAGCATATTGGCACTATCTATGGGGATTCCATTACACTGGAACGTCAAGTAGATATCTATGAGCGCTTACATGCTAAGGGCTTTGTTATTGCCAACTGTGTGCTAGGTGTGGGTTCATACTCCTACCAGTACGTTACACGGGATACACATGGTAGTGCTGTTAAGAGTACCAATATGATTATCAATGGTGTGGACACAGCTATCTCTAAAGAAGTTAAGGGTGACACTGTGAAGAAGAGTGCTAAGGGCCTACTGTATGTTGATCGTAATGGCGAAACGGAAGACTTACAGCTTACAGACCAAGTTGACCGTGATAAATTCGAGAGTGAGGATAACATGCTAGAGCCAGTCTGGAAGGATGGCAAGTGGGTACGTATCCAGACACTGAATGATGTACGATCTGTAGTAGCTGGTACTCTCTAGTGGAACTGCAAGAGTTCAAAGACAAACACCCTGAGTTTCAGGAGGCCCTCTTGGGGGCCTTAGTGAAAGTCTATGGTGAGGATAAGACTGGTGTACGCATAGACCCAGCTGCAGGAAGACCCAACACTTGGATAGTAAGAGTATACGCAGACCTCACACCAGAGAACTACCTTATCTGGCTAGATGGCTTGACAGGGGAACCTGCTTGGTATAGACTACCCACTGGCTAAACTTAACTGAGGAGAACTACAATGACTACATCTAAGCTAGCAGCATTGCGGGAACGATTAAAGGAGATTGCTGATACATGCCATGTAAAGGGCATGGGTGATCTTGAACTAGAGCTACAGGCTATCATGGGGGAGTTGTCCTCTATCGAAGAAGAAGGTACTCTAGGATCTAGAGTAGAGAACCACCATGAGGAGTTATTCGAGTACCTGATGGACAACCCCCTCGTAGCCACAGCCCTAGGGCACATGCTGAAGGGGGTGTTATGAGAGGCCGTCTAATGTTTGCTATGGTAGCTATGATACTGTGTCTACTCCTGTTAGATCTAGTTAGATCAAGGCCCTTCCTCACCCACCAAATGAGTGAGATGAAGATTAGGTGCTTCAACGGGGTTAATGTCTACCTATACAAGGAGCGGTCAGGGGACTACACTTACGGGTATGGTATGCCTGTGTACAAGACAGATGGAACTTTGTCTACATGTAGTGTACCAGTGGAAGATAAATCAAAGAAAGGAGAGAAGTATGCCGAAGTTTGAAACCCCAATGTCATAGGAGTATAGGATGGAAGAATATCCAGAGAGTTTTGACATAGGGGATCGTCTCCCCTGTGTAGCAAGTGAGATAATTAGTAGGGGCAGTCACCGTAACCTCAAGAATTGTTCTTCCTCAAATGGGCTAGCCCTGTTCGAGGCTGAGGACGACCATGGGGAACCTTTCTACACGGGGTTCTGCTTCAGCTGTAACCAGAACTTCTACAAGGAGGAACTGCCCGGTACCAGTGCTGGGGATCATGTAGGGCTAGACGGCGAGGGGCGTGTTACCGAGCGTAAGACATTCACTAAGCCCCCTAAGCAACCACCAATGAATGCTAGGGAGGTGAAAGCTTTCATGGCCACCAAGACTTACAACACAGGGAACTACCGGGGGATCATGGATGAATACTCCAAGTTCTTCGGGCATGTGGCTGATGTTGATAGCAATGGTAAGGTGATGGCACGTTACTATCCAGAGACCGTTGAGGGTAAGGTAAGAGGCTTTAAGTGCCGCAACCACCCCAAGGACTTCAGGTATGGTAAGGTGGGGTTGACTGGGGTGCAGTGTGAACTGTCTGGCCAAATTAAGTTTAACTCTGGTGGTAAGTACCTCCTCATCGTAGGTGGTGAAGAGGACAAGGCAGCAGCCTACCAGATGCTAGCTGAGAGTCAGAAGACTAGGGAGAAGTATAAGGGGCAAGAGAAGTTCTCTCCTATCCCAGTGGTAAGCCCCACTGCAGGGGAGGGTAGTGCAGCCAAGCAAGTAGCCAGACAGCAGGATTGGTGTAACACGTATGACATCATCATTATTGGCATGGATAACGACGAGGCTGGGCGTAACGCTGCTAAGGCAGTAGCTGAGATGCTTCCTAAAGAGAAGGTTAGGATTGCTAAGTGGACTGGTAAAGACCCCAACAAGATGTTACAGCTGGGGATGTCTGGTCAATTTGTGAGGGACTTCTACGGGGCTAAGGACTATGTGGCCTCTGCTGTGAAGACTTCACATAACTTGATGCCATCTGTACGGGAGGAGTTACTGAGGCCACGGATAACACTACCTAGCTATATGAGGAAGCTACAGGAGAACATGGGGGGAGGCCCCCAGCAGGGCAGGATCATTAATATCATAGGTGACACCTCGGTGGGTAAGTCTACTCACATAAATGGGTTAGTGTACCACTTGATATTCAATGCTCCAGAGAAGCCGGGGATCATATCCCTAGAAGCTACCGATGGTCAGTATGCTTTAGACCTATTATCTATACACCTAGAGAAGAACCTAGTGAGGATGGGGGATGGGGAGGAGATACTTGAGTTCCTAGATAAACCTGAGGTAGTGGAGCTGTGCCAAGATCTATGGATAGACGAGTACGGGGAGGAGAGGTTCACTATCCTAGATGATAGGGAGGGGACTATCGAAGCCCTTGAGGGGCAATTGGAGTTGATGGCATCTAAGTATGGGTGCAAGATATTCGTTATTGATGTCCTTACTGACATTATTAGGTCTAGTAGTATAGCCGAGCAAGACGAACACATGGCTTTTCAGAAGAGGTTTGTGAAGAAGGGGTTCACTATCTTCAACGTACTCCACACTAGGAAGCCCTCCCCAGACAAGGATGGCAAGGTTAGGAAGATCAATGAGTATGATGCCTTAGGGAGTAGTACTGTAGTGCAGAGTGCTGCTATCAATATCCTTATACACAGGGATAAGATGGCTACTGACGAGGTGGAGAAGAATACCACGGGAGTGGAGATGCCTAAGTGTCGTGGAGGAGTTACTGGCCCTGCAGGGGAGTGGTACTTTGACATGTCTACTAGGGTAGTGTACGACAAAGAAGATTATTTTAGTCAATAGGAGGGTGTATGGTGATATTACTGGTATCCATAGTGGCTTTGATTGTGGTTCTCAGAGCTGTACGAGGGTACATGGCAAAGAAAGCATTACGTAGGGTAGAGGCTGAATGCAAAGCTACGGATATAGAACTTGAAGTTGTTGCTATGGAGCAAGAGCTTAAGAGTAAAGAAACTAAACTTGAACAGGAGAATGACAAACTATGAGTGATATTATGAGTAAGGTTGGCGGTAAGGTTGTAGGTGGGGTTGCTATCGGTATAGCTGTTGTGGTCTTGTTGTTCTCCACTATGGGCATTAATGATAACGGCTACCGGACAGTAGTGCAGCTACCCACAGGGACTACCTTTGTGAAGTTCACCCCCGGTATCTATTTCCCCCTAATGGGAACCACAACAGTCTACCCAGACGTAGTTACTACGGGAGTTAACGAGGGCATCACTATTCGTTACCAAGATGGCGGTACAGGTAGTGTCGATGGTACTGTACGTGTATCACTACCCACTGCAGAGGATAGTATGTTGACTCTCCACCGAGCAGTGCGCTCTGAGGCTGGCCTACGTGAGAAACTATTACTCCCTGAGATTAAGCAGGCATTGAACCTCACATCAGGACTAATGACTTCAGAAGAGGCCTACGCAGTTAAGCGTAACGACTATGCCTTCTATGCCGAAGACCAGTTAGCTAATGGTAAGTACATCACGGAACTAGTGGACAAGACTGTAACCACCTCCGAAGGTAAGTCACAGACTGTACAAGTACCCCAGATTGCTTTAGACAAAGAGGGAACCAAGCTGCACCATGGCTCCCCTTTCGCTGAGTATTCTTTGAAGGTAGTGGGCTTCCAGATCACAGAGTGGAACTTTGAGAATGATACTTTGACTCAGATCCGTGAGAAGCGTTCGGCTGAGATGGCTATCATTACCGCCAAGGCTAATGCCAATAAAGCTGTGTGGGAGCAGAAGCAGATCAAGGCAGATGGTGAGAAGGAAGTGGAGCGTGTACGTTATGAGGAACTCCAGATTGCTGAGAAGGCCACTATCGTAGCTCAGCGGGTACAGGATGTAGCTGTAATCGGAGCCCAGAAGGAGGTGTTAGTTAACGAAGAGGCTGAGAAGGCGGCTGTGGTTGATGTACGTACAGCTATAGCTGAGGCAAAAGCTACTAAGACACGAGCTGATGCAGAGGCATACGCTAAGAAGGCTGTTATCCTAGCCGATGGTGCATTGACTCAGAAGCTGGCAACTTATGTTAAAGCTCAGTCAGTGTGGGCTGATGCTTACGCCAAACGAGCAGTACCTCAGTTTGTAATGGGTAGCGGCTCAGGTGATGTGAACAATGATGCATCTATGTTCCAATCTATGCTCCAAGCTATGATGGCGAAAGACCTAGTACTGGATACATCTGTAACTAAGTAAGGAGGACTAATGAAGAAGATAACTAACTGGCGTAATGCCACTGTAGCTGACATAGAGGGGGATGGACTCCTAGATGAGATAACCATGATCCATGTCTTGGTGCTACAGATGCAAGGCAAGAGCCAGACTGTTATCCGTGGTAGTGACCATGAGAGGCTTAAGAAATGTCTACAATGGCACATCGATAATGGTGTACCTATTGTAGGCCACTGGTTCATTATGTTTGACATACCTGCACTGGAGAAGATCCTACACATGGATCTCTCAGAGCTAATGGTGATAGACACAATGGCCCTCTCATGGTACCTCAACACGCACAAGGCCAAGCATGGCCTAGCCAACTTTGAGACAGAGTACGGATTCCCTAAGGTTGAAGTAGCTGACGAGGAGTGGATACCTCCTACTCAGGAAGAGGGGGAGAGTGTTGGGGACTTCCGTGGACGATTGACAGAGCACTACTTACTAATGAAGGATCGCTGTAAGGTAGATGTGAAGATCAATAAGTGCCTCTGGGAGGATTTCAAGAGTAGGCTTATTGATATGTACACACAGAGCCGGATGGCTATCAACTCTGGCAAAGTTGGTGGCAAGAGGATGTCTGAGGATGAAGTAACCTACTTAGATCAGTTCAAGGGCACAACTAGTGTCGATGAGTGGATAGACAACATACTGACATTCTTAATGTTTAAGATGGATCTGGTGAGGGTTAAAGAGGCTACTAAGTGGGAGGCTGATGTACCTAAGATAACGGCACTACAAGAAGAGTTAGCCAGTAAGGTGAGGGCAGCAAAGGACATACTAGAGGCAGTAATGCCAGATGTACCTAAGTATGCCAGTAAGAACTTCCCCAAGAAACCCACTAAGATGGGTAAGAAGACTAAGAAGAACCCCTCCCCAGAGGCTGAGCTATCAAAGACTGGAGAGGATTGGAATCACTTGATTGCTCATCAGCTTGGGAAGAAGAATGACCATGGACACCTTATGGCTTATGCTGACACGGGTGTACCATCTATGGTGAGTGCTAAGACTTGGAAGGCAGGCGATGGGGAAGGTGTCAGAATAAAAGTTCTGAAGAGTTACGACCCCCCTAACGCTGGCAGTAGTGCCCAAGTTAAGGACTTGCTGTACAGCCATGGCTGGGTACCTATTAGCTTCAAGTACGAGGAGGACAAGCCAGCCAAGGATGAGTGGGAGATTAATGGCAAGAGAGGTAAGCCACCTCCCAAGAGGGCTATCCCTCAGATTAGTATTGACAGGGATGACAATAAGGTGTTATGCCCTTCTGT
>Ga0255046_10000170_pt1 | contig 15621 bp, 14 predicted proteins | sample BC1_12_27_MG_FD_183632 | JGI IMG/M metagenome (GOLD analysis project Ga0255046, IMG submission 183632) | Seawater microbial communities from Strait of Georgia, British Columbia, Canada - BC1_12_27 | ecosystem: Environmental > Aquatic > Marine > Strait | place: Canada: British Columbia...
TTGTATGTGTCGATCTCCTTGGGAAGATATTGTTTGTCGCCATCGGTCAAATTGTCAATTCCGCCGACACGAATCCGGGCAGGGATATAAGAGGGAATATTCAAGGCAACGATTTTGATTCTGTTTTCTTTTATAAACAAGAGAATATTCCTGTACAATGCAAAATCCCACCGCCAGTTCGCATACCAGTGTACTTTTCGTAAAAAATTTTCTTCTTCCAGCACACCGGCAGACCATAAGTCCAGCACCGGCTGGTAGGAACGATCAAACATTTCCATTCCAACCACCATGGAATGGTGGTTCTTAAAGACGGTCTGAATTATTTTGAGCTGGATGATATGGTGAGAGGGGTTGGTGTGCTTTTCTCCGATAAAAATAATTTGACTGCTGTTTAAATCTTTCATCAGTTCGTCAAACGTGACCGTCTTGCCCGTTCTGGCTAAAATAATATTGTCTTGTGCAACCGCGGTTGACGAATCTTTGATGAGCACCGTATCAGATTTCACAGCACACCCCCAAAATAAATTTAAAACAACAAAGCCTATATAAAAGCGGCTGAAAACCGAAAATATTTTCCGATTCCCTTTGTTTTTTTTGTACATGCCAACACCTTGATTTTTCACATTTAGGCGGGTAAGATATCGATAGAATTCATTAATAAAAAAAAGACCGCTTTTTAAAATTTGAAACGCTCAATTTAGGTTAAAATCACATTATGATGCCTTCTAATAAAAACCCGGTATTCAGAAAAGCGATCATTCCCTGGTACCAATCAAAGACAGCTTATATCATGGTGATCGTATTTTTGCTACTGGTGTTTTTATTTGCGATGACAGGTATCTCGGTTGCCAGAGAACATCCCGCATACAACGGTTATGTCTGGGTGCCTACCCTATTGCTCGTATTGAGCGCAGGAATCATCATCACCACAATTGCCCGCCTGATAAAACGCTACACGCGTAAATCTGCCAAAGAACAGTTTGACACATAACCAAAATTTAGATTGCGGCCGCATTATACCCTCTCATAATCACTGTTTTTTAAGAGCGGATAAACGAGCTCAATGAAATGGTGAATAATTTGAGCCGTTGCCCCCCATATGATGACTTCCTCAAAAGGATATTCAAGTTCGCGAACGTCAGGTCTACGCCCATGATAGTGTCTGGTTTGATGAATGCGAATAAGCGTTTTCAGCGGTATTTCAAGAATTCTGGAAATTTCGGTGGAATCATGCCGAACCGGTCCTTTACCATTCCAGATCCCAATGAAAGCCTCGATGTCTTTGGGCTGGGTGAGAGTTTGGAAGTGCCCGAGGGAGCCGATGAAATCAACCTGGTCCCGGCTGATGTTGAGCTCTTCTTTCAACTCTCGAAAGGCAGCCATAACCGGGCCCGCATCTCGGCTTTCAAGATGCCCCCCCGGCAATGCCACCTGATTCCTCCAGGGGTAACCTTCAGTGTCGGATTTCTGAATGGCCAGAATATGCGGTTCCGGCCTGTTATAAATCAGCAAAAACACACACGCAGACGTACTCGAATAACCTTTGGGAGGTTCTTTGGGGCGGGCATAAATGATCATTTCTTTTAAACGGGAATAGTCGATCATTCCAAATCGGTTTACGCCTGGGGATCCACAGCGGAATTATTAGAGAAATTTTTGATCATTATCTCGCCCAGTTCCCGGGAGCGGTTGGTAGCAACCTCCACAGCATTGATCAGCGTGGTACGCAATCCGCCTTCTTCAAGGGAGGCCAGACCGGCAATGGCCGTACCGCCCGGAGAGGTCACTCTATCTCTGAGTTGGCCCGGGTGTTCTTTGGTCTCCATCAACATTTTAGCGGCACCCAAAACCGTTTGTGCGGACAGAAAGAACGCTTCCTGGCGAGACAATCCCACCTTCACACCGGCATCGGACAGCGCCTCAACGATCAAAAAAATGTAGGCCGGACCGCTGCCGCTTAACCCGGTAATCGCATCCATCAAGTAATTTTCCTTAATAAACACCGTCTTGCCGATGGAATCGAAAATGGCCATCGCTATCTCGATATCTTCTTTACGGGCGTGCTTTCCGGCCGCAACGGCGGTGGCCGCTTCTTTAACCGCAGCCGCTATATTGGGCATGACCCGGATAAGCCGCAGCTCTTTATTAAGACAGGATTCAAGCGCAGCCATCGGCACGCCGGCGGCGATTGAAATGACCAGTTTGGACATATCTAGTTTTTCGGCTGTTTCCTTGATAACCGCTGCCATTATTTGGGGTTTAACGGCATAGATAACGATGTCCGATTTTGTCACTGCTTCCAGGTTGCTGGATGATGTTCGAACCCCGTATTTTTTCTGAATGGCTTTTAGCGCATCCTCGCGCACATCCGTGCAGATTATTTTTTCCGGGCTGGATGAATCCGAACCGATAAGACCACTGACAAGGGCTTCACCCATATTTCCCGTACCGATAATGCAAATTTTTTTGTTATTTAACATGATTATATACGCTCCGATTCTGTGATGAATACGTGAAACTCCGGTTCGGCAAAATCTGGTAACACCGAATTAAATGTATTTGTCGTGAAAATTTTCCCCCAAAGTTTTGCAATGTAAATTCTGCCTCTGGGTAAGTCAAGCAAATAATAAAACGGGGTTCAAAACCGTTTCTAACCATCTATAGTGGTTGTCAAAAAAACATTGCGGTGCTCAATCGTTTTTTTTCTACAACCCCTTATGCCGCCAATCCGTATTTCGTAACATTATTATGGAAAGCGGTATAAAGATCTGAAAGTGGCGTTACAAGCGTTCGTATCGGGAGATCAAATATTGACGTGATTCTAAATAAATGATAGAATGGTCTAACCATTATAAGAAAACACGGATAGTCGCATATCTTTGACTGATTAAGCCCAATAATCAACCCAACACGAAAGGAAGATCGCCCATGTTCCAAGCAGCCAAGCAAACCAAAGTTTTTCAGGATGTCGTGGAACAAATTCAGGGAGCCATCCTCGATGGCCGGCTTAAAACCGGAGACACCCTTCCTTCTGAAAGACAGCTGAAGGAAATGTTCAATATCAGTCGCGGAACCCTGCGCGAAGCGCTGCGGGTTCTGGAACAAAAAGGCCTAATCGAAATTAAACTCGGTGTCGGCGGCGGTTCGGTGGTTAAAGATGTTAATGCCGAGCAGGTTAGCGAGAGCCTCGGATTGTTGATCCAATCTCAAAAGGTTTCATTGAATCATTTAGCTGAATTTCGCGAAGATGTCGAAGGCATCGTGGCCGCCCATGCGGCTAAGAGAAGTACAAACGCAGACATTTCACAGCTCAAAAAACTCGTGGAAGCGGCCCGCAAAACCTTTGATGGCGGTACATCACAAAGGGATGCCTTTATTGAAATTGACAAACAAATTCATATGACCCTCGCACGCGTCGCTGAAAATCCGATTTATATATCCGTGCTGCACTCGGTACATGATAACATCCATCGTTACTATGATCAGTTTCTTTCGATGGATGAACCGGAATTGCAGGAAAACTATCAGGATCTCCGCGACCTTGTAAATGCCGTGGAAAAAGGGCAACCAGACAATGCCCGCCGGCTGGCCCGCAGCCATGTTCATCGATTTAATCAGTACATGAAAAGAAGAGAGCAGGAAGAGGAAAAGAAAGTGACTAAAGTTTAAAATGACTAAAGTGACTAAAGTTATGGTGTCGCTGCGCTCCATCTTTTTTATAAAAAGGATCGTTCGACCCAGAGGCTCTCGACGGGCAGAATTCCTTAACTTTAGGCACTTTAGCTCACTTTAGCTCATTTTAGCTCACTTATTAGAAAATCGATTGGCCCTCGAAAGAAGAAAAATGAACACGCAACCAAAAAATTAAATTCGAAGGCATACCCCATGACCCTAAAACGCATCACCCAACATCCGATTCTGGAAATTCCCGAAAATAAAGAAGTGGCGTTCACCTGGAACGGGGAAAAGCTGAGCGGGTATGAAGGCGAAATGATATCCTCGGCTCTGTTTGCCAACGGCATCCAGATTTTCGGGCACCATCCCAAAGATAACAGCCCCCAGGGCATGTTTTGTGCCAATGGACAATGCTCCCAATGCCTGGTAATCGTCGATGGGCTGCCGGTCAAGTCGTGCATGACACCCCTGGCGGAAGCCATGAAGGTTGAAAGTGTCGAGGGCCTGCCCAAACTGCCGGGAGATGATGCCGAACCGCAAATCCATTTAGTGGAAATCAAAGAGGTGGACGTGCTGATCATCGGTGCCGGCCCGGCCGGACTGGCAGCGGCAGTGGAACTGGGCAAGCTCGGCGTCGAAACACTGATCATCGATGATAAAAACCGTACCGGGGGTAAGCTGGTGCTGCAAACCCATAAATTTTTCGGCTCGGTTGAAGATTCCTACGCCGGAACTCGAGGCTTTGAAATTGCGGCAATTTTAGAAGAAGAGATAAACAAACTCGAGTCGGTTGACATCCGGCTTAATACCACAGCGGTCGGTGTTTTTTCAGACAAAATTATCGGTGCTGTTAAAGGTGTTAGAGGCAGCCGCTACAGGCAAATTAAGCCTAAAAAGCTGCTGATTGCCACCGGGGCCAGGGAAAAAATGCTGTCTTTTCCGGGAAACACTCTGCCGGGGGTTTACGGTGCCGGTGCGTTCCAGACGCTGGTCAACCGTGATCTGGTAAAGTCCTCGGAAAAGGTGCTCATCGTCGGCGGCGGCAATGTGGGGCTAATCGCCGGCTATCATGCCATCCAGGCCGGCATCGAGGTGGTTGCACTCATTGAGGCCTTGCCTCAGGTGGGCGGATACAAGGTTCATGCCGATAAACTCAAACGGCTGGGTGTGCCGATTTTAACCGGTCACACCGTCGTGGCAGCCGGCGGAAATGACAAAGTGGAATCGGCCACCGTTGCCCGGCTGGATCGGGATTGGAATGTTGTTCCGGATACGTATAAAACTTTTGAGGTGGATACCGTCCTGATTGCGGTCGGCCTGGAAGAGGTCAACGAATTTTATTTAAAAGCCCAGAAATGGGGAATGGATGTCTTTTGTGCTGGAGACGCCCGGGAAATTGCCGAAGCGTCTGCGGCGATGTTCACCGGCAAGATCGAGGGTTTGAAAATCGCCCAATCCCTCGGGTTGCCGGTCGGCGAGATTCCCAGGGAATGGGATCAGAAAGCCGCCATTTTAAAATCCAAACCCGGGCCCGCTGTGAACCGCAAACAACCGTCCCGGGAGCAAGGGGTGTTTCCGATTTTTCACTGCTATCAGGAAGTGCCCTGCAACCCCTGCACATCGGTATGTCCGGTCGGCGCCATTAGAACCGAGCAGGATGAAATCACCGGCCTACCCTATATAACCGATTTAGATGCCTGTACGGGCTGCGGCAGTTGCGTGGCCGTTTGCCCGGGTCTGTCGATGATCCTGGTCGATTACCGGGAAGATCCCGAACATCCGTTGGTCACCCTGCCCTATGAAATCTGGCGCGAGGGGGTTGAAGCCGGCCAGAAGGTTCCGATTACCGATGTGGACGGGGCCATCCTGGGATATTATCCGGTGGAAAAAATATCGACCCGCCGAAAATACCCGGGAACGTTGTTGATACAGGTTAAGGTGGACAAAAAAGTTGCCAAAGCGGCCATGGGTATCTGGGTGCAGGAAAAACAAATCGCACCTTCTGAAATTTATGAGAAGGAACTTCCCCCGGATGAGGCCATTATCTGTCGTTGTGAACGCATAACCGCCGGTGAAATCAAAGCAGCCGTCCGCAATGGCGTCCGAGATATCAATCAGCTAAAGGCCTTAACTCGCGTCGGCATGGGTGCCTGCGGATCAAAGACTTGCCGGCCCATGATCTGGCGGATATTAAAAGAAGAGGGCATTGATCTGGGCTCGGTAACGGATCGCGTCGATCGGCCCCTATTTGTCGAAGTTCCGATCGGAATACTGGCCGGGGCACACGCAGGAGATCACCTTGAAAACAAGTGATGTTATCATTGTCGGGGCCGGATCGGTGGGCGTGCCGGCCGCCAAAGCATTAGGTGAAATCGGCATCAAGACCCGGGTGATCGACATGCATCCGTCACCGGGTCAGGGTGAGAACAAACACGCCATTGGCGGCGTACGGGCGACCCATTCGGATCCGGGAAAAATTCTGATCTGCGGTCGTTCCCTGGAAATTTTTGCGACCTGGCAAGAGCTTAACGGCGATAACATCGAATGGCTCAAAGGCGGCTATGCCTTTCCGGTTTACCGCAAACATGATGAGAAGATGCTAAAAAAGTTGCTGCCCATACAGAAGAAATACGGGCTGAACATCGATTTCATGGGACCAAAAGAAATTCAGCAAATTATACCCGGTATAAATCCCAAGGGTTTGCGGGGGGGCTCCTTCTCACCGGATGACGGTTCGATCTCGCCCCTGTTGGCCGTAAATGCCTTTTATCGCCGGGCGGTTGATTTGGGCGTGAGGTTTCACTTTAAGGAACGCGTCAGCAGAATTCAGGTTGAAGACGGCAGGGTCATAGGTGTCGAGACCGATAAGGCCCAATACGCGGCCGCAGTGGTCGTCGATACGGCCGGACCTTTTTCAACAGAGCTGGGCCGGACCGTCGGCGTCGAAATTCCGGTGGTTCCGGACTCCCACGAAGGCGCCATTACCGAACCGGTCAAACCGTTTTTTAAATGCATGGTGGTAGACATCCGCCCCGGGCCGGGGTCCAAAAATTTTTATTTTTATCAAAATCTGCACGGCCAGGTGATTTTTTGCATCACCCCCGACCCACCCATAGTTGGAACCGCAAAAGGTGAAACCTCTGTATTTCTTCCCCAGGTGTGTGCCCGCATCGTCCACCTCCTTCCCCGCCTGAAAAACTTAAGAGTGCGCAGAACCTGGCGCGGTCTTTATCCGATGACCCCGGACGGCTCTCCGATTGTAGGGTGGAACCGCCAGATTAATGGGCTGCTGCATGCTACGGGCATGTGCGGCCAGGGCTTGATGCTGGGGCCGGGTACCGGGGAGCTGGTAGCCCGGATGATTGCGGATCAAGCCGGCGATGATGATCAAATGATTTTAGAAGAGTTTTCGCCTTACAGAAAATTCGAAGGCCAGGAAGTGCTGAAATAAATCTGGCTGCTGGCCTCTGGCTGCTGATTAACAAATGAGTCGATGATTCGTTCAAAATCGAAAATTGCGCCTTGATTGTAATTGCACTTAATTATATATGAATTAGGTTCTAACTTAAATAAAGCCAGAGGCAAGTAACCAGTAACCAGCTGCCAGTAGCCAGTAACCAATTAAGGAGTAAAAAGATGCCGAATTACGATTTAAAGGAAGTTAAAGCTCTGGACTACAAAAGACCGGATATTGTAAACGGTTACAGCGATCAGACCTTATATTTAAATCTGTCTGATCGCAAGATTGCAATTAAGCCGGTGACTGAAAAAACCAAAAAAACGTTTATCGGCGGCAAAGGATATAATCTCTGGCTGCTGTGGAATGCGGTGCAGCCCTCCACCAAGTGGAATGATCCTGAAAATGCTTTGTGCATAGCCGCCGGTCCCTTAGGCGGCACGCCCATTTATCCGGGTTCGGGCAAAAGTATTGTCGCCACCCTGTCACCGACAACCGCATCGGTAATGGATTCCAACGTCGGCGGCTATTTCGGCCCGTATCTTAAATTTTCAGGTTTCGATGCCCTGGAAATCCAGGGCAAAAACGCAAAAGAAGTCGTTGTTTTTATCGACGGCGTTAATCAAAAAATTAAGATCTACGAAACCAGCGGTCTGCCACAAAACGCCTATGAGCTGTCTGCAGTTTTAACCGAACACTTTGCCCAGGGAAAACCCCGCAACATCTCGGTTGTTTCAGCGGGCCCCGGGGCCAAAAACACCTTGATCGGCTGTCTGAACTTTACCTGGTATGACGCTAAACGCAAACGCGCCCGCTACAAACAGGCCGGCCGGGGAGGCGTCGGGACCGTTTTTGCCGACAAAGGGTTAAAAGCAATAGTGGCTTGCTGGAACAACGTCACGGCCGAAACCAATAACCCGGCGGATAAAGCCCGCTTGAAAAATGTCGCCAAATTGCATTCGCGCGAAATAGTGGACCTGGACCCCAAACAAAACGAAATGGCCAAAATCTGCACCACCCATCTGGTCACTATCATGAATGACCATGACCTTCTTCCCACCCATAATTTTCGTTACGGTCAACACCCCCAGGCCCCCAATTTAGGCCAGGAAGTTTACCGGCACCTGTTTGATCCGGGTTTTGACGGCTGCTGGATGGGCTGTACCGTCGCCTGCTCACACGGAATAAAAGACTTTGTTCCGCTGACCGGGCCTTATAAGGGAAAAAAGGTATTTGTCGACGGGCCGGAATATGAAACCATTGCGGGCTGTGGTTCCAATCTGGGTATATTCGACCCCCATACGGTTGCCGAAATGAATTTTTACTGCGATGCGTACGGTCTGGATACGATATCCGTGGGTACCGGCATTGCCTTTGTCATGGAGTGCTTTGAAATGGGCCTGATCAACGAAACCCATACCGGCGGTCCGGCACTTCACTTTGGCAACCGGCTCGGCGCCCTGGAACTGGTGCATCAAATGGCTAATGCCGAGGGCTTTGGTCAAATCGTTGGCCAGGGGGTTCGCAAAATGAAAGCAATTTTTGCAAAAGATTTTGGAGCGGATCCGAATATCATGCAAGACATCGGTATGGAAGCCAAAGGATTGGAGTTTTCAGAATATATGACCAAAGAATCATTAGCCCAGCAGGGCGGCTACGGACTGGCACTAAAAGGCCCCCAGCATGATGAGGCCTGGCTGATCTTCCTGGATATGGTTCACAACTTTATGCCGACTTTCGATCAGAAGGCCGAGGCGCTGCACTGGTTCCCCATGTTTCGAACATGGTTCGGGCTCTGCGGCCTGTGCAAACTGCCCTGGAACGACATTATACCGGAAGACAATAAAGATGCCGCCGAACCGGCCAAGGTGATAAAACATGTTCAGTGGTATGCAGATTACTTCAGTGCCATTACCGGCAATGAAGTAGGCCCCGACGATCTGATTAAAATGAGTGAAACCGTCTATAACTTTCAGCGGCTGTTTAATCTGCGAATGGGATTTGGCCGCCGCCGGCATGACGATATCCCTTACCGGGCTGTGGGGCCCGTCACAGAGGATGAGTATGAATCCCGCACAGAGCGTTACGATAATCAGCTTGTCAAAACTTACAAGGTGGACATTGACGGGAAAAGTACCGCCGAAAAAATGGCGACCCTGCGCAAACACCGCGAAGGTCAGTACGAAAAATTAAAGGATGCCGTTTATAAACGCAGAGGATGGACATCGGACGGTATTCCGACCCGCAAAACCGCCAAGCGGCTCGGGATCGATTTTACGGAAGTGATAGAATTACTCAAAGCAAACGGTGTGAATTCATGATTCAGGTGGCCGGCAAACAGTTGCCCTGGCACGAGGGGATGACGGTTTCAGAGCTCCTGAATGAACTCAATGATCCCCATCCGTATGCGGTCGTCCGCATCAACGAGCGCTATGTATCCCGACCCAATTTTGAACAAACAATCATCCCCGATGATGCCGAAGTTTTTTTGATTCCGCTGATTGCCGGCGGGTAAGCTGGCGCTATTCACAATTTGCAATCCAGTTAAGGATGTGATATTCTTAATAATCATTAACATATTGAAATTAGGGTTCTCAAAAAATCAGCATAAGTATGCGAATATCAGGGCTTAAGTTTTTGCCTTTGCGGCCCGATATAAGCTTTGGCCGCTTTCCATCATTATGCTTCGAAAACGGAATTGCGGCATAAGCGCGTGTACGGTTGTAGAAAAAAACGTTAGAATACCGGAACGTTTTTTTTCAACCACTATATAATAACCGGGTCTAACGCCCTTGTTCTTTGTCAAATGCGATCGCCTTCAGGTGGATAACGTATCAATGGTTCAAGTGATACGGCTTGTGTTCAAGGGGATAATCGCTCACCGACCGTTTACAAAGTACTGCAGGATCGATCGTGGAGATTTCACCTACCAGCGCCTGGCATAGCGACTTACCCGTTGGTTTCGCATGAAATACCTTGACTTCTCTTGGATTTTGTAATTAATTTTAAACACCTACATCGATTTTACCGGAAAATTTCGTCGTTAAATTAACCAAGAAGTCAGGATTAACATGTTTGTTTTCAGTAATCTGTTAATTGCAGTGGCCACGGTGTTCCACTATGTGCTGTATGTCTTTATGATCATCACGATTGCCAGAGCGGTTCTGTCTTGGGTAAGCCCGGATCCATATAATCCGATTGTGCGTTTTATTCATAATGTAACGGAACCGGTCTTTTATCAAATCCGCAAAAGATTGCCGATGATGTTCGGCGGTATGGATTTTTCTCCGATTGTTGTGATTCTGATTATCATCTTTCTGCAAAAATTTTTGGTCGCAAGCTTGGTGGGCTTGGCTGACTCTATAAGATAAGAGGAAAGGCAGGTGAAGACCAATGAAAATTACTCCCCTTGACATCCAACAACAGCAGTTCAAGACCCGATTCCGCGGATTTGATATCCGGGAGGTTGATGCGTTCCTTGAGCAAATGGCTGATGCCTTTGAGAGGTTGCAAAAAGGCAACCTGGACCTGAGTGAGGAAGCCCGGCGCCTGGCACTGGAAATCCAGGGGTACAAAAAGCGGGAAGAGACCTTCAAGCGCGCGCTGCTTAATTCTCAGAAAGTATTGGACCAGATGAAGGACAACGCCCGCAAATCGGCCGAGCTGGTCCTTGCTGAAGCGGAAGTGAAAGCTGAAAAAATTTTGAACAAGGCCCATAATAGATTGGCGCAACTGCATGAAGATATCGCAGAACTGAAACGGCAACGTACCCAAATTGAAGTCCAAATCAGTTCGATCATCGAAGCGCATTCCAGACTGCTTGAAATCGGAAAAGAAGGCACCAAGGAATCGGACGAAGAAGATGCCAAGGTCAGATTTCTGAAAAAATTACCTTAGCGTTCCGATTCTAAAACATGATGAACTTGTTTAAACCGCCTGAAACGAAAGCGGGGGGACAAAAGGCGCTTGGTGTGCAGTGCTCCCCGAATCTTTAGCCACTAATTTCGGCTTTCGTTTCAGGCGGTTTAATCAGAAATCCAAAAAATCAATGTTCTGAAACCAGGAGTGGTTAATGGCAAAAATTGATGCTTTTTTTAAATTGATGAATGAACAGGGGGCATCGGACCTGCATCTAGTAGCGGGTCAGCCTCCTGCACTTAGAATCCGCGGTGATATTGAAAGGATTAAATATAAGGTCCTGAATAGCGACGACCTTAGAGCCATGCTTTACGAAATTTCTCCCGAGCACAAGATCAAAAAATTTGAGGAATCAGGGGATATTGATTTTGCCTATGAAATCCCGGGCCTAGCCAGATATCGCGCCAATTTTTTTATGCAAAGAAATGGCGTGGGAGCCGTCTTCAGGGAAATTCCGAGCACCATCATAACAGCCGAACAACTGGGGCTGCCACCGGTGGTGTCAAAATTGGCCACCCTTCCCAGAGGTCTGGTTCTGGTGACCGGTCCGACCGGCAGCGGTAAATCTACTACCCTGGCATCCATCATCGATGTCGCTAATCGCGTGCGCAAGGATCATATCATCACGGTCGAAGACCCCATCGAATTTGTCCACCAGAGTCATGGGTGCATTGTAAACCACCGCGAGGTGGGAATGCATACCGAAACATTTGCTTCGGCTCTGCGCGGCGCCTTACGTGAAGATCCGGACATTATTCTGGTTGGTGAAATGCGCGACCTTGAAACCATATCGCTGGCCGTTGAAGCAGCTTCGACCGGCCACCTCGTTTTCTCCACCCTGCATACATCCAGCGCCTATAAAACTGTTGATCGGGTTATCGAAGTCTTCCCGTCCCACGAGCAACCTTTGATTCGCTCTACCCTCTCGGACGGACTTCGGGCAGTGATCGCTCAAACCCTATTTAAACGCACAGACAAAAAGGGTCGAATCGTGGCCCTTGAAATTTTAATCGCCAATCCAGCGGTTCGAAATCTAATACGTGAGGGCAAAACCCACCAGATACCGTCCATGATTCAAACCGGAAAAAAATACGGTATGGTCTTATTGGATGACTATATCATGCAGTTATACAAAGCTAATAAAATCGGTGTTGATGAAGCCTATGCTAAAGCCAATGAAAAAGCCAAATTCAGGCCCTTGCTCAGCGCGCCGCCGACGGACTTTACTGACGTCTGATATGGGTGAGCAGAATCGACATAAGGCTTTGAACATAAACTGATCAGACCACCGATCATCCAAAACAAAAAAAGGCTACACAATGAAAAAACAAGAAATCGATCATATTCTTGTAAAAATGCTTGATTATCACAGGGAGGTATCGGACCTTAACTTTACAGTCGGCAAACCGATGCAGGTGGAAAGCGCCGGTGAACTGATCCCGATAGATTTCAAACCCAACTTCAAAGCACTCACCCCGTTTCAGACCGAAGTCATTGCCATGAATCTCATCAACCAGGACCGCCGCCTGACGCATGCGCTATTTACCACCGGCTCTTGCGACATGTCTTACGGTTTGCCGGGCAAAGCTCGTTTCAGGGTTAATATATTTTCCCAGGGTGCCAATTTGTCCATCGTCTTGCGAAAACTGGAATCCAAGATACCGACCATTGATGAGCGCGAGTTGCCTAAAACCATGTACCAAATCGCCGATGAAAAAAACGGTATTGTGTTCGTCACCGGTGCTACCGGATCTGGAAAGACAACCAGTCTGGCGGCTATACTGGATGAGGTCAATGAAAAAAGATCCGTTCATATTATTACATTGGAAGATCCGGTCGAATATCAGCACCCGCATAAAAAATCCACCTTTAATCAGCGTGAGCTGGGAATGGATTTCGACACCTACTCCCATGGCTTGCGTGCGGCTTTGCGACAAGCTCCCAAGGTAATTCTGGTCGGCGAAATGCGCGACCGGGTAACCATCGAAATCGGCATGCGTGCAGCGGAAACCGGCCATCTGGTTCTGACCACTCTGCACACCGTTGACGCCGGCTCCACCATAAACCGTATTCTCGGTATGTTTTCCACCGAGGACGCAGAACAAATCCGGATCCGCTTGGCCGACATCATGCGCTTTATTGTATCCCAACGGCTGCTGCCCCAGGTCGGAGGCGGACGCGTCGCAACATTTGAAATTTTAGGGACCAACCTGCGGGTCAAGGACTTAATTCTGCACGGTCAGTCAGAAGGCAAAACTTTTTACGAAATCATGGAAGCCAGCAATGCCTTCGGGATGATCACTTTTGATCAGCACATTATCGGACTGTACGAACAGGGATTGATTACCCAGGAAACGGCTTTGGGTTATTGCTCCCATCGAGGCGTAGTGGGTCGCGGCATCGACGCCATCAAGAGTGCCCGCGGAGAGGCCACCACCGATATCGGAAAACTTGAGATCGATCGGGGCTATGCCAGATCAGGATGATTTAATCAGCCGCCGACGGCCGGCGCTACCCGTCAGGTCGTCGGCAACCAAACCGCTTTTCAGTAAACCCTTAATTTAGGGAGGCGAATAAAAACCCATCATGAATATTATCTGTGAAAAATGTCAAAGCAAATTCAAAATACCGGATGAAAAAATCCCCGTCGGCAGGAGAACCACTGTTGCCTGCCCCAAATGTAAAGGTAAAATCTCACTGGGCCCCAAAACAGGTGTGGCCGGCCACGGGGTCAACTTGGTCGATGCCGATTCAAACGGTTCCTATAATGCCGCCGAGAAGCCGTTTGACTTTATAGAAGAAGAAGGTCTGACCGCTCTGGTGTGTGAGCCGAATCCGTTAGTACGAAAAACCGTCACCGCTGCGTTGGAATTGATGGAATACCAGATTACGAAGGCCGAAAGCTCCCGCGACGCACTCAAGAGGATGCGCTATCACAATTACGATCTTTTTGTTGTCAACGAAAACTTTAACACGGACAATCCGGAGTCCAACGGTATATTGCTGTATCTGGAAAGGCTCAACATGACCGTACGTCGCAATATGTTTATCGCTTTGATCAGCGACAGATTCCGTACTATGGACAACATGATGGCCTTAAATAAAAGCGTCAATTTAATCATTAACATCAAAAATATCGAAGATATCGGCAAAATATTGAGCCGCGCCATCACCGACAATGAATTTTTCTACCGGATCCTTAAAGGGACGCTTAAAGAGGTTGGTAAAGCCTAATCAAATGTCTCCAGACGTATTTGACATACTTGAACTAATTTATATTATTTGATTCGCGAGTTTTCACCTCCAACGTGGAATAATGGAATAGTGGAATGTTGGGGGTAACAGGATGTAAGCTATTTTTTATTTTATCGCCAACACGAATTTAACCATTAACCCAACATTGCATTATTCCAGACCCCATTATAGCGCTAAAGCTTCACTGCGTGCCCATTATTCCATCATTCCATCATTCCAATTGGGGTTTCACCCCAATCTTTAATTGATTTCCAAGACTCAACAAATAGCGGACGATCTTTTTTTAATACCGCTGACACCGCCGATAACCGGTTTTAGCGATTTTATCAGTGCCTGGTTATACCGCGGGAATATAACCTGTCTAATTGATGTGGGCCCCGCGGTGACGGCCCCCCACCTTTTACGTGTGCTGCAGGTATTAAACATTGATCAGCTAGATTATATCCTGCTGACCCATATTCATCTGGATCATGCCGGCGCCATCGGGGAAATAGCGGAAGCATTTCCACAAACGCCGATCGTCTGCCACCAGGCCGGTCTTTCCCACCTGCTCGAACCGTCGCGACTGTGGGAGGGCGCGAAAAAAATCCTGGGATCGATGGCCTTATCCTACGGGCCCATAAAGCCGGTAACCGGCAATCCGCTTGTGGCGACAGTCGATTTTCACAGCGAGTTTGTCACCCCGATCATCACACCGGGACACGCGGCTCACCATGTGAGTTACCAGACCGAGAAATACCTGTTTGCCGGTGAAACCGGCGGGGTGTATGTATCCCTGCCTCAAAATAAATTTTATTTACGACCGGCCACACCACCTGAGTTTTTTCTGAATGTTGCCCTGCAAAGTGTGGATTCCCTCATTGCCCGCCATCCGAATGCGATTTGTTACGGGCACTATGGGATCAGTAAGGATGCTGTAAAAATGCTTAAGATACACCGCGGGCAGCTTCTTTTCTGGGAAGGGTTAATAAAAGATGAGATTCGCAATTGCAAATCAAATGATCGAAATGCTGCGTGCCAGAAACGGCTTTTAAAGGACGATCAACTTCTGGCAAATTTCGATCAACTTCCGACCGACGTGCAGGTGCGGGAAAGATATTTCTTTCAAAACAGCATCAAAGGATATTTGGGGTATCTGGAGTCGGATGGATAAATAAAGGTTCTTGGATCAGAGGTTCAGAGTTCAGTTTTAAGGTTTCAAGTATTAAATCTGTTTAATGGGTTCGATTGGTTTAATTCGTTCAATTGGTTCGGTTTAAACCAACCAATTCGACCAATGAAACTAATAAAACTAATCTAACAAGTCCTTGAACATT
>Ga0255046_10000171_pt1 | contig 15617 bp, 10 predicted proteins | sample BC1_12_27_MG_FD_183632 | JGI IMG/M metagenome (GOLD analysis project Ga0255046, IMG submission 183632) | Seawater microbial communities from Strait of Georgia, British Columbia, Canada - BC1_12_27 | ecosystem: Environmental > Aquatic > Marine > Strait | place: Canada: British Columbia...
TTAAACCCCAAGCCTGAAACTCCTTATCAGTGAGAGTAGCATCAAGCTGAAGGCGTGCCCCTAAAGGTAAATCAGGAGGCAAGCCCTTACCGTCGCTTCTGGTAGCAGGATAGATGTGGAACCGATTGGGATGATTGACTGCAACGGCTATGGCATGTTCTATACGTCCCTGTCCCAATTCCCAGGGCCGGATAAGCCCGGCGAGATAGGGCAGGCCCGCTCCGCGGCTCAAAAAGCCAACCGGAGGTACTCCTTTCCAGTTGGTATTGTAATGATAGCCGTTGCGCACAACCCATGTACCGTCTAGCTGTGGCTCTGCTTGCCAAAATCCCCATTCATCCCCAGTTTGGGGATCCCAAAAAATAATATGGGCGTCTCTGCCTTGTGCTGGAACCGCTTTGTCAGGAATAGGGATTGTCACGGTTACTTCCCTTTGTCTTATCAACTTAGTTCCATTATTGATAACATTGGAGTACCATCTGGTAACCATGACAGACTTCCGAGGGGTTGATTGCGAGACTTCATAAACAGGCTTAGCATACATATTCGGATTTGCACCAAAGAGGCCATGCAATTGCGTTATGTACATGTCACTATTTGGATCGTATACGGGCTTGGGACCGATTTTGAGGTTCCAGGGACTGTCGTCGGAATAAGGCCTTTTCTCTGCAACCTCATCTGCGACTCTTTGAGTTATTGATTCTTTGTTTTGACAATAGATTCCGTGTACCATCAGGAACAGCACGCTAACCAATAAGATGAGTTGTAATATGAGCTTTTTAGACAAGAGCTCTAAAACCTCCTAGAATTATCACTAGTCTATAGAAAAATTCCCAAAAAGAATGTCTTTAATAGCTTGTAAAATCCCTTTCACCTTCTGCACGTTCTCTTTGTTAAAAGCTAGGCACATAATGATTATCCTTACTAGGAGATAGCCAAAAAGTGCATAACAAAAAAGAAACCAGCTCCACCATCCTTTCTTAATACAACCTCTGAAAAGGCGATACCGTCCGGTTACGATTTCTCGAGTTTCCCTTGCAGCGTCAAGTCGCATTTTGGGGGATTCAAAATGAAAGAGCTTTGCTTTGGGGTTGATTAATAACTTATGTGTTCTTGAGACCCGATATGTAAAATCCTTGTCTTCGCCCATTCCATATCCTTCATATCTTTCTGAAAATGAGAAATCGGCAAAGATCTGCTTTCGAAAGGAACTGGCCCCACCGTGAAGGAAATCTACCTGCGTCGTTTTCTTGATGGGAGACTCGGTGGTACCAATATCTGTACTAAAGCCGGAGGGGAGTACTTTGCCCTCTTCAACTCCGGCCATGAGAAACATTAGGTCAAATATGCGCCTTAAACGGCGAGCAAAAGTCAACGGCTTGGCGTTGGCGATGACACCACCAACACCCATGATGGGCGTTTCTGATTCGTGTGAGTAAGTATTCAGTATTTCTTCAAAATAAGTTGGAAACAGGACCGTATCATCATCAAGAAAAAAAATTATATCACCGGCAGCCAATCTGACTCCCACATTTTTGGATGCGGTCAATCCTCGAATTTCTTTCCTGAAGTAGACGTAGCGGACACCAAGATCAATGCATCTATCCCTCAATGGGAATTCTGAAAGATTGCCGTCATCTACGACTATTATTTCATGGGGCTTTATCGACTGATTCAATATAGATTCAATACAGCTTGTTAACTCTTTGGGCCTGTTATAGGTTGGAACTACAACACTTGAAATAAGCATTCCACCGTATCCCCTTTATCCTTCCTCATGAAGAAACTGCAACCTGAAAGAATTTCTAAAGACGTGCAGACGCCTTTAAGGTTGACAACAGAATATCCCCGCCTCATGCACCTAGTCTTCGCTGCGCCCTTTCATAGGCCTGGTAGTACACCGCTTGCGTGGCCTTTTGTTGTGACTCTAAGCTAAACTCCCTGGAAACGTGTTCTCGCGCCTTCCGACCTAGTTCTGCCGCTAGACTGGGTCGTTCGAACATGCGACGTATAGCCCTAGCTATAGACAATTCATTACGTGGCTCAACGAGTAGTGCATGCTCGAAGTGACGCACCAGCTGTGGGACGCCCCCCACCTTGCTGGCCACGATCGGCAACCCTAAGAGAGCTGCCTCAAGCAGGGCGATAGGTGTGCCCTCGGTTATAGAAGGCATGACATATACATCACTGGACTTGATAATCCGGCGAACTTGGTCAGGCTCCTGGAAGCCCAGGAGATGTACGCACTTTTCCAGACCCAGCCGCGTAATAAGGTCTTCAAGTTGGTTCCTTAGCCGTCCTTCGCCAACAATCAGACAATGAAGTTTCGGGATATCAGCCGCGGCTATAGCACTGATAAGAAGTTGATGGCCTTTGGCCTCGGCTAGGCGGCCGACAGCACAGCATACCTTTGCTTCTTTGGGCAGGTTAAAGGACTTGCACAGCCAATCGCGATCTCTCTCCACTGCGTCGGAGTCGAATCCGACCGCGTTGGGGATAAGCGCCAATGCGTCACCGGGCAGCCCCCAAAGAAGAAGCCGTTCTCGTATATCGGGAGCCACTAAGATGTACATGTCTGTGACATTTGAGGTTAGCCGTTCCAGGGCTTGGTAGAGACGTCCCCTGATATTCCCCTGGTGTTCGTTTTCGTACCAGCTGTTCAGGGTCGAGACCAGTGCGACGTCGCAGCGTCGTGCAACGGAACTGCTCCAGAACTTGCTCTGCGGATTTTGTGCATCCAGGACTTGAAATCCCCCAATACGCACCAGCCGAAGCAAGCGGAAATGAATGCGGGGGTCGGCTTTGTGACAGCCGACCGAATACACCTGCAAACCGCGCGCCGTGGCACGCTTCGCCACCGGAGTTCCCTCAACCGCAGCCAGAGCAATTTCGCCAGGCGGGAATGCCTGAAGCAGACCTAGGGACCGCATGTTGGCCCCACCAAACCGCATGGACAAATCTACGATAAGAGTTCGTAAACGGTCAGTCATTTTTTCGCGAGACTCGCTCCCATAGAACAGACTGTTTCCCGGTCAAAAAACGAAATAATCCCATCAGTGCAGCGTAATTGCTGTTAATGAAAAATGTTGGCAAATACAAAATTTTGCCCACTAGCCTCATATTTTTCATCCTCGGAGCAACTAGGGCCAAGAGATAAAAGAACAGCTGAAGGCTTAGCAGGGCCCAGTTGTAAGGCGGATCAAGCACCAGAATCCCCTGACTTCCTGACCTGCCCGGGAAGAGCACAGCCAGCAAATTGGCAGCAAGTGCCCCGAGCATGGCAAAGGGCAACAAAGGTCTTAGAAACTTGTGGGACATCACCTGCCAGGCTAGTACCGGCCTTCGCAGCGACAGGAACTTATGAGCAAACAAAATGGCCTGGAAGCGCCCAGCAGAGATTCGAGCCCGACGGATTACCTCTTCCTCGGCAGAAATCGAGGCTGGTTCGAAAGAACACGCCTCCGGGGCGTAGGCAATGCGAAAGCCACGCCGTGCGATTAGCATGGCGATGAAAAAATCGTCGTTAATAACATTATCCGGCGGCATTTGGAATAAATTCCGTCTGATAGCGAGAATTTCACCAGCAACGCCCACGCAGGAGTCAAACCTATACTCCTGTTTCTTTACAAAAGATTCATATTTCCAGTACAGACCCTCCGAGGCGCTCACAGCGCTGTCATCTTTATTGATATGTTTTGACCCAGAAACGGCCCCCACCGCTGGATCTACGAAAGGACGAATCAATTCGTGCAACGTATTCGGGGCGTAGAAATTGTTGGCGTCTGAAAACACCAAAATTTCACCCCTGGCCATGTGCACGGCTCGGTTGATGGCAGCCATCTTGCCCCGCCGTTCTGGGTTGTAGCAAAGTTCCACACCCCTTTCCTTGTGGGAACTGACAATTTCAGCAGTCCGGTCATCGGAGCCGTCAGCAGCCACCAGAACCTGTAGATGGTCTTTAGGATAGTCCAGACCGAGGGAGTTATCCAGTTTCTTGCTGATGACCTCTTCTTCGTTATACGCTGTAATGAGAAGGGTGACAGTGGGTGTGAATACCATCTGAGAGCCAGCAGCCCGTCTTGGCCTGAGACTAGCTAGGAGTGTAATAATGAGTGGATAACCCACGAGGGTGTAAAAGATAATAGCCACGCATATCCAAAAAATGGAGTAAGTAGCCAAGACTGCGCCTCCCGGCGTTATCAAAAATCGGCAATACAATACCTACCGGGCTGCAAAAGCACGCCCCTTGCCCAAATCGTGTATCAAACTCGCCTTCTCCAATCCGTCCTTTTTAGTGGCCTGATGCGCGAGAGTCAAAGACACTTGGGACAGCGCCAGTATGAGCAAAAACATCTTATGGTCAAGGGCGCTGTGGATAAAAAAATAGCTGAGCAAAGCAATATAAGATATTCGATAGGCCCTGACAAGCGAGGCCATCTCAGCGTTTCCCGAATTAGAGAAATATTTATTTGCTTGCGAGAAATTCTTGAAAGCCCGCCACAAAAGCACAAGAAAGACAAAAAGGCCAACAATACCGGTTCCTACCAGGACTTCCAAGTAGGTATTGTGTGCAAAGCGTTCTTTCCGCCAAAAGCGGTGCGCAGAAAGAGAATTGGCCCAGACTTTCTTAAAGGTATATGGACCTGTCCCCAGCACCGGGTTTTCTTTAAAAGACTCCCATCCCACTGTCAGGTATGCTGCGCGTCGACTGGTTGAAAGATCCGCTTGTACTCCTTTAGTTAAAGTCCTTTGACGTGCATAGTAAGAACCAGGGATGATCATAACTGCAAGAAGAAGGAGTAAGCTAGCTACCGTAATGACTATGCCTGAGTGTTTTGGGGTGAATCGGTGCCTGTGCTCCAATAAAAGGAGAAAGCATATAAGAACAAGGTGGAGAAATCCTCCTCTTGAGAAGGTGCTCACAATACCCAGCAGGATCACAAAAGTCAGCAGAAGAGCAATAGATTTTGAGAAGCGATTTCGTCCATAACACACCCAGTGGACTAATAGAGGCAACGTAAAAACGGACATTATACACATGTTATTCGCACCAATAGTTCCGCCCGCACCGCGTTTCGTGCCCCCACCTACAAGTCCTTTGGTAAACATTTCTACATCGAAAAAATATCCGAGTACCGCGAGAAAAGCAGAAATTGCAACGCTCCATCCTAGAACGAGAGGTAAAGTCCGACTAAATCCTTCCTGAGAAATAAGCATCTGGCTTAAGGCAATAAATATATAGCCCATGAATAAGATTCGAATACCATCCATCGCGGCAATTGGATACTCAGTAAGGCAGAGCGACATCACGCTTATTGCGAGAAACAGCAAGTACAACAATCCGAGGTTGGATCTGAGCTCCTCGGGAAAAGCCTTCTTGACTAGGTAATAAGGAATCAAAAGTATGAGGAGTAACATGACCAGTATCCAGTCGACGCTGAGAAAAGCGTATTCTTCTGACAGGTGACGCCAGCGATAAAAGGGGATAAAGAAGACGGTTGCATAATACAAGACCTGCGGAAATGGATGGGTGAGAATGGAAAAGGAGGTATTTCTCATGTAGTAAACTCCCAAAGAGTTAGCTCACCTGTTCATTCGGTTTAGATGACCGCGCTACAATCCAGCGAGTTAGGGAAAGTAATTTATCGAAACACTGGCACTATGCTTTTTTCGAGAAAATATTGATCAAGCGTATATCGACTAAGTTCGCTCAAGGGGTCGTATTTAATAACATAGCCATACTTCTGTGATTCCCCTTTTAGCTCGAACCGTCTAAAAATATAGCCTCTGCATAAAGCAGATTTGTACCTCACTTTATCTCCTCTCTTCACATTCTTCCGAAGTCGGAGTAAATACTTTTCTTTGTCAAGTTTCGTGTTTGTTTTCATTTTCAAGTACTCTTCGTTCATATCCACCAAAATTCCGTTTCCTACATCTACTTTATCTCCTATAGGATTATGATAAATAGACGCACGCGCATTTCTCTGTTTGATTCTGTCAAGTACCCTATGTTCATTATTCGGTTGTAGAGCCCCAATTTTGAATTGTCGTTTCCCAAAATATAAAAAAACCATGGCGCATAATTTCTTCACCACAAAAAAAATACATAAAAAAAATAAAGATATATGTGAAACAGAGGTTTTGTTCCAATAGATGCTTCGATTATCAATTAGAGAACGAATTCTTTTAGGAGAGCCATCAGGGGTAAATAGTTGCGAATAACCGATCAACCCCGGTTTTACTGTGAAGCGCAAGTCATAATTAACGATGTTTTTGCAAAATTCGTCATATATCTCAGGGCGCAGCGGCCGAGGACCAATAAGCACCATCTCACCCTTTAGGATATTGTAAAGCTGCGGCAGTTCATCGAGACGAGTATCTCTCAGAAGCTTGAAAAAAAACGGCAACTTGCAATGCCTGTATGACAGAAGTTCAGCGCCAATTTTCTTTTGTAAACCCATAGGTAAGGTCCGAAACTTGTACATGAGAAAAGGTTTCTTGTTAAGCCCGAGGCGAATTCCGGAGTAAAAAACGGGGCCCGTGTTTTTCCACTTTATAATGAGGGCAATAATCAAACAAAGGGGAGAGGCAAGAATAAGTAATAGCGCTGAGAGTATCGAATTGAACATGCTAGTCACAACCTTAGAACATTGAGAATAGCCTCTGTAACCGAGGCTTTTCAGGGCAATGCCTTGAAAAAATGGGCTCTTTTTTGAAGGCCTTGGCTGTACAACCCTATAGGTGGAAGGGAGCATTAACGAGTTTCTTATCCGTAGAAAAACCGCCTTCGTACGATAAAACAGCCTCTCAGCCCTTAGAACAAAGGTTGTCAGGCCATCCCTATATCTCCCAGCCCTCTTGAATGTCGCTATAGAAAAGGGGGGCTTTTTGTCCCTCCACACTTTTCCTAAAGGCCGATTCGAAGGGGGCAACAATGACCTGCCCTATTTTTGTAAGTGGATTTCAACGCGTCTGTTAAGGCTTCTGCCTGCTTCTGTCGAGTTGTCATATTTGGGCTTCGTTTCGCCAGAAGCAATAATCTTCATTCTAGAGCCAGAAATGCCTTTCCTAACGAGAAAGTTTTTGACAGCCGCCACACGCCGTTCAGAGAGCGCCTGGTTGTATTCCATGGAGGCAATCGTGCAGGCGTGCCCTTCTAAAATGATATTCTCAGTGCGGCCCTTCAGTATCTCCGCAGCTCTCTCCAAAACGGGGACCATGTCTTCCCTGATTTGTGAGGAATCAAGGTCAAACGTCACACCGGATATAGTAATGCATTCTTCAGCACGGACGGACGGTTGCACGACGGGGCGTCTCACCGCAGCAAGCTCAGGTTTAAGGTCTTCGGGACAGTCTACCCGAGGTTCCACCGCATCTCTAACGAGCCGAAAACCCAGGTGGGGTGTTGCGTCTTTCGGCTCGTACCAACTCCTATAAGCAGAACGACAAAACAGGGGATAATGACTCCAGCTTCCTCCCCGGCGTATTCGAGCCTTTCCTGTGGTTGCTCCGGTAGGATCGGTGACAGCGCGAAAGGGGTATTTTCTCTGCCAATCCTGACACCATTCCCAGACATTACCGTGCATGTCATAAAGACCCCACGCGTTGGAGTTTTTCTGAGACACCTGATGCGTACCCTTTTCTGAATTCCTGTAATACCAGCCCACTTGATCCAAAACCTCATCATAGCCAGATGTATCACCTGCTATTTCCCCATTATGAAAAGCTGTTGTACTGCCCGCCCTAGAGGCATACTCCCATTCCGCCTCGGTAGGAAGTCTATATCTTCTGGTTTTCTCCGCCTCGTTCAGTTTTTTGATGAATTCCTGAACCTCATACCAGTTCACTTGCTCTACCGGACAATCCCAGCCACAATTGAGGAAATGTGAGGGATTGTTCCCCATTAGTGCTTTCCACTGTCCCTGGGTTACTTCAGTGGTCTGCATATAGAACCCTCTGGTCAACGTTACCTGGTGCTGTCTCTCATTATCGTCCCTGCCGTATTCACCTAAGGGGCTTCCCATGATGAAGGTCCCACCTGGAATATAAACAAACCCCATGCCGAGGAAATTCCTAAATACTCCCCTTTGTACCGAGGCCCCGGTTTCCTGACCGGCAATTACGGATGCCCGCCTTTCTGCTGCCAATTGATCGGTTCTATTTGAAACGTCCGGAGGCGTTTTCACCATTTCAGCCCGGGGTTCTTCTGCTTCAGAGCGATCACGAGGGAGTAAAGCGCTCTCGTAAGATGCTCCTTCTTTATCTTTTTCTTCGTACAAAGCGACAAGATGTACGTGCTGGTATCTCTTGTGCACTTTCATATTGACGTTCCGAGGACTATACATCTCTCCTGTTCCATAGATTTTGTAAAATTCGTGGGGAATCTTGACAAGAAAGTGGTCGATTATATCAACAGGGGCCTGAGCGCGCTCTTCCGCCAGTCGTTCGTTGACCTTTTCCAGGCCAAAAGCTGAAGCACTTCCAACAGAAGTAATAATGACTTTTCGGCCGTGGCTTTCCCGGGCAAGATAATCGGCAAACCGAACCAACCGTTCATACTCCAAGGAACTCTTGGGTATTTTGCTGATATTTACCGGGAAAAAGATGGTTATTTCTCCGATCCCCTGCTGTTCTGCTATTTTCCGAAGCATTCCATAAGCCATCCGTGCCGTTGCCATATTTTTGTCATATGCTTCCGTTAATCTCCTCGAGGCTTCTTCAGTTCTTTCCATCGCTCGTTGAAACTCAGCCCTTTGCTTCATAGCCATATTATGGGATTCCACAAAAATCTGAGCCAACTTAGTTGCCTGCTGTCTTGAGGCGCCCCCGAAAACTGTTCCATTGGGGAATACAATTGTTCTTGTTGCTGGAGGTACCACAGTCGTATCTTCCATCTGCAATTCGCTACTTTTCCCTGCACATCCTCCTAAGGGCAACACAGCCAAAGACAGAGCAATCATCACAAGAACTGCTTTCTTCACCGTTAGTCCCTCCTTAATTCCTATTACTCTATTGCCCGTTGAAATTTCTAAAAGCTCAACTGCGTCCTACCTTCTACCAGCGGGGTATGGAATATATATGTGGGAGATCAGTATAGGTGCTCACATCTTCAGGTCTTTTGAAGGTATGGTCAAAGAATTCAAAAAGAAATCCAATGGTGCATCCGCTAATGAAGCCAAGCAAGACACCCAAGGGGATGACTACCTTCTTATGCGGAAAAACAGGAGCTCTTGATGCACGGGCCTTGCTCACAATACTTACCCAAAAAAGCCTATTTGCTTCTGTGGTATTATCAATCCTCGCTTCTTCTAAACGTTTTGCAAACGTATTATAAGACTCTTCTAACAGCTGCTTGTCCCTATTTATTCTGTCTAATTCAATAGAATTCCTGTACAGCAGAATATTTTTGGAGGCAATAGTACCCAACCTTGCTTCCAGATCAGCTATTTGGCTTTCAATGCTTTTACACTTGCTTCTGTGGTCTTTAATTAAACCCCTGACCTCAGCTCTCAGGTATTTGGCGATATTCTTTATCTGTTCATCGATCGCTCGGACCCTTCTGGTACCAGAACGGTATACTGCCAATAATTCTGCCTTCTCAACGATTAGCTTTTGTAGTTCTTTAACGGAGGCAACGATACCTTCATTTTCAATGGATCCCAAAAACGCAGTTTTCTGAGAAGCCAAGGCATCTTCCAGGTACCGGATACGGTTCCTTTTATCTAGCAGTTCAGCATGCAAGGCGTTGAGTTGCCTCTTCAAATCTCTTTCTACCGCCAAATTGTTATCGATACTCTGTATGGGACTAAAAGAATCCGATTTTTGACTCAGTTTGATCAATTTGGTCTCAGCTTCTTCTATTTGATTGCTGAATCTCCTCAGCTGTTGTTCAAAAAAGGCTTCAGCTTCGCTTGGGTTATAAATCTCCTTCCGGTAACTGATATACTGACTCATGAGGGTTTCTAAAATTATTTCTGCTTTTTCAGCGTCTCCCCAATTCAGAAGGACGTCAAATACATATGATTTTGGGGCTAATTCAATCCGAAGGTTGCTCATAATCTTCGCGATAATAGCCTTTTGTTTGGACGTAATGTTTTCTTCATCAGAAAACTTTAACTTCTTCTCATGCAGATGTTGTACAGTTCTTTCAATGACATTTGTTGATTTTAGTAATTGCATCTCTGAATACACATCATATTCGCCTATCTTTCTAATATTGAGGTGAACTTTTTCTAAGCTTTCAGGACTCTTCAAAACTCTATTGCTCTTGACAAGAATCGATCCTTTTGCGGTATATGTTGGGGGCCAAACAAGGACAAGCAAGACAGCTCCAATTGCGAAAAGCATAGTTATCAGTAATATGGTTTTTTTCCGCATAAAGAGTATCGTAATAAACTCTCGGATATAGTCCTCTGTTTTTTTCATGTTTCAGCCTTCGTTACGCGCCCCTCAGATCGAGTTTACGTAATAACTTCCTATATATTGTATTTTCAAACAACATCGTGAAGTCTGCTAATCCCCGCCCCCGATCCAATCCACTCTGTCGTTAACTGAGAAACCCACATACCACCCCCTGAACATAAGGATGTCCCTGACTTTTGTCATGACATCGGCCAGTTCGGCGATCCTCGTTTTAGGAACATAAACGATGTCATCTGGACGAAGGTAGAAAAAGCTGTCAGCACTATTTAGTTCGAACCGATTATGCAAATTCAACTTCCTGGCAACAATTCTTCTTTCATGTCTTCTGAAAACGATTACGCTTTCAAGCTTTGCATCTGACGTTTGTCCTTTGGCAAGGGCCAAGCCCTCGATTACGGTGGTAGGTCTCATTATGGTATACATCCCGGGCCCATTCACCTCTCCGAGTACGGTGATCACGGCACCGCCGTGCTTGTGCAGGAAGAGATCCACATGCAGGCCCGGGAGATACCCTCCATACTCTTTATTCAGCATTTCATTGATCTCGGGTATTGTCCTGTGAGCAACAAAGAAATTTCCAATGAGGGGAAAGGTTACGTAACCATCCGGTCTGACAGTAACCAGTCTGCTCAGACCCCTTGGAGCGGTGTGTAGGTCATGCTTGAGTTCTTTGATACGAGATCGGAATTCGGGAACAGTTACGTAAAGCTCCGGATCTCGCAGGATGCCACTGTACCTATCTTTCAGTTCAGCTGTAACCTCTGATATGGTCTTGCCGATGACTTTAACTTCTCCTAGATAGGGGAGTACGATAGATCCGTTCGGTAAAACCCGTTGCTCTTCATTTAATGCGGGGACATGCACGAATTTGACGCCGACCGTGTGACTGATCTCTATTTCGAACTTCTCTTGGACTTTCCAGGTTCTAATCTGGAATAGAATATCCATCACATCGCCCGCTTTAACACGATATTTCATGAAAAGATCAATGTCCGAGGGATAGGTCCCTTGGTCAAAAGAAAACGTGGTGCTCTTAAAATGCACTTCCTCGTCCGGAGGCACTTTGGTATTCTTTGAGCAAGCAAAAAACAAAGGAACGGCCGCTATTAAAACCATAATATATACATATCTCAAAGCATGCATAGTCTTTACCTTTGAAGTATAGATGGTGACAACGTGTGAGCAAAAACAAAGCTCACTTACTGCACTCATCTTTTTGCCAATCGTCTGTAAATGCTGCCTGGTATATAAAATCTCCTTTTGTTTAAGACAACGCCGAGAACATTAGCTCCGGCCTTTTCTATCTTTTCCTGTACCATCTGGACAACCTCCCATTTGGTTTGCTCACAAGCGACAACCAACATGGCAGCATCAAAATCAACAGCAATGGTGGCAGCTTCAGAGGATGTCAAAATTGAGTTCCCATCAAAAATGATATAATCAAATAGGCTGCACATCTTCGCAAGCTTGGTTTTAAGTCCCTCTTTGGTAAAAGATATAGGGGTATCTGAGGGGGCACTACCAGCTGTAATTATCGATAGACCTCTGTATCGGGTGGGTACAAGGACCTTTTCGAAACTCACGTCAGAGTAAAAGATATCGACCAGTCCCGGGGACAACTCCATACTAAACATTCTGTGGATTTGGGGAGACTGCAGGTTCCCATCAATCAACAATACATTCGCACCCCCATAGACTGACAATGCAAATGCAGTGTGGATTGCGGTGGTGGTTTTCCCCTCAGCATCAAAACAGCTGGTGATGTAAATGGTTTTCGCATCTTTGCTTAGGGAAACCATATCTCCCTGCACCGTGGCAAGATGCTGGAAACTAGCTTTCAATTGTCTTTCAGCTCTCTTGGATAATTTCGGTAAATCGTTGGTTCGATTCTTTCTTATCTGAATCCTCTCTGTCTGGTTTTCACCGTCAAAGGAAGAATGGGGATTTCCTTTGAGATAGCTCTCGTTAAGGGACTTTTTAGAAAGCTCGCGACCGGGCGGGGTTGCTCTCTCCTCTTGCGCCTGCCTTCTTTTAGCCATGAATTTGGCTGAATAGGGAAGCTCCAGCTCTTTCTTACTCGGATTTCTGGGTACTCTCCCGGAGGAATTTATAGTCATTCTTGGTGTCCCCCCATGTATTCCTTAATACCTATCGGATGACATTGTAGTATTTTATTTAACCCTCTAATCTCTTGCGTTTACCTTCTAAGGATTCATGCAGCCCCACATGGGTTTATCGTTTTACCACTCTGCTCTGTATCCCGTCAGCTTCCAAGGCGAGCTTCTGCTCTTCTGCCTTTTTGGTGGTGCTGTGGGCACCTACCAACAGCCGATATACGTCTTCATCCCGAATGCTATACGGGTAATATCCCAATCTTTCAAGACGCCGGTAGGTCTCGGCCATCTCCAGTTTGGAGGGAAAAGTACCCACAAGATTGCAATAAGGCTTTTTCTGGACAATAGCATCTGGCAGTTTAAGTTCCTTTCTTGCTTTCGCAGCCCCTTCTTCGCTCTCATAGTACCCTGTATAGACCACCCACCAAATCCCGCCTTTCCCCAATTTAACTTTGCCTAGAGACAGTGGTGATGACCCATGACTTCTGAAATCATCTAGAGCCTTTTGTGCGTTCTTCCAGGAACGGCAAGAGGCCAATTGGAGGGAATAAGGCCGAGGGCTAGGCCCTGCTTGGATATCTCTCGGCATTTTACTAGGGATCTTTGTCTTTTCGGGTAAAGCTTCTACAGGATTCGCAGATAAAGGTGCCGCAGACATGCTCTTCTTTTTGGATCCTTGAGAGGCCTTGCTATCTGAAAGAACGGCTGCATCGAGGGGGTCACTATTCTCTGCCATTCCTGGTTCAGCTTCGACCGCCTTGTCTTCCCTTTTGGTGTGGTTGTCTCTGCTGGGCTCATCAAGGCTCTTTTCTGCACCTGCCTGCGTATTATCCTCTAAGGTATGGCTCACTTGTGTGTCTTTTGGGCCAAGGCTAAAATCGTCATAGGTCGCTACAATACCCTTCAGAATGAAAAACCATACGACAAAAGCTACCATGAGAAGAAAAAGGAATCTGATTATCTTAAACCTCTTTTTTTCAACCAAAGAAGGCTCATCCTGAAACCTCACAACTCGCAGCATCTTCTCTTTAAGAGACAAGACGGCAGTCTGGGATCCTGGGAGAGCCGTCGAACCTATATTCGTAAAATCCATCTCCTGTTGAGTCTGCTTTGAAATGCTTTCCCCAGTCTGACCAACTTCGGCATTCTGTTCTTCTTCCTCCTCCGAAGACGAAGGGTCTTTCATACGTCCGTCTTCATGTTCCCAGCCCAATTCTCTCGCAGCTTCTGAGAGTACAGAATTGTCAATTACACTCAATTCTCGCGAAGACCCCATGAGGAGACATGAATCACATACGTTGTTGATAAGTCGAGGTATCCCTCCGGTATAGGAGTGAATTCGCTCTATGGTGTCGTCTGGGAAATAGGGGCTTCCTGGAGCCCCTGAATTGAGTAGTCGAAAATAGATGTATTCTTTGCTCTCAGTGAAATTAAAGGGGGTCAAAAGAAACCTTCTTCTGATCCTTTGGTCAAGGGGCCTCAAAGAAGGGGTCTTTAATCTGTCGAGAAAAGAACTATGAGCAAAACAGATGAGTCGAATAGGGAAAGAACTTTCATGGTTGAAATTGGCAAGTAATCTCAATTTATTCAATGTACTAGAGTGAAACTCATGAATATCATCAATTATGATATAAAAAGCCTTAACATCTCCTTTTTTTTCAAAATACCGATAAAGCATCCTTTGAAGAGAGAAATCGTCTTCCTCTTGAGTCTCCAAACCGAGGGTGGCAACTATTTTGGATAGTATCTTTGTATAACTATAGTTGGCCGTGGAAATATATGTGAAATGGAACGAATTCTTCTTCCTCAGTGCATTAACGAGCGTTAGACAAAGCAACGTCTTCCCAGTTCCATAATCACCGGCCACCAGCAGAATAGGCTCCTGCGACTTGATCCCAGAGGACAAATAGTACCATCCTAGCATGTGTGTTGCGGATTTGAAGAAGACCCTTGGCGAAGGCAGACTGCCGAATGCTTCGCTTTTCATCTTGTAAAAGCCTTCATACATTGGCTACCTCTTCGGAAAGGACAGGGTAAAGCAGTAAGAAGTCACTTTTAGTTCTATGATAGATTACCATTTTGGTCGCTGATTCTATTGACAATATCAACGACACCGAACCTTGCCCTCCAAGTCAAGCCAAGGGCACTTTCAATGGGTTGAATCGACCTCTTTTAAGGGTTCTGTCTGAAACGGGGGGCGAACTGTGGAACAAAATTCACTTATCCGTCCGTGGGTTCTTAGTTACAAGATTTATGCCGAGTTCTTTAGATATGAGAGAACCATTTTTTTTCTAAAATTTCAGATACTTAATAAAAACCTACCAGAGGTAGAAAGATAATATGTAACTGAGCTCTAGATAGATCAGGTAATTCGTTTCCACCTATTGGTAAAAACTTACACACATTCTTGTGAAGTCGATGCGAGGAAATGGATTGGACAGACATGAACTGATTAATGAGAAGAGAGGTAAGATTAGGGCTAGCTGTTGGCTTCTCGCAAAGGCTTAAAAGCTTCATTTGATTTCGGCGTTCGAAATTCCCGATTTTCAGCTAAGGATAGGGATTAGGTGCAATGCTTTTCGCTGGTCCTATGCTCTTTGAAAATTGAAAGATTGGTATTGGCAACTCAGAGATTTTTGACTGATAAGAACTCGCTTTCGATAGTAACAAGTATAGGATGAGAGAGCCTTGTGTATCAAGTGCCATGAACGGCAACATATGGTGGCTTGATGTTTTTCGGTTGTCTCCAGACCGGTGATGGTAGACCATGGCGAGGAGGTATGCGCGTCGTGCGAGCCGGGAGTGGGACCATTCATGGAAATTCGTACATGGGAATCTCTTTTGGTCCTTCCGCTCTTTTCGGATCAGATCAGGAGGAAATAGCCTACGTCAATATGTAGGACCAGATTTTTGTTGCCTTGAGGTGAACATCACTTGCCAAGATGTGAACTTCTTGAAAGGTTCAGATATGAGAAGGAGATGTGCAACGGAATTGGTTTCTATTCTGAGCAGAAAGACAAGGCCTCGCAGAACAGCTGGAAACTGTGAATTACATCCCTTAATTCACACTTTGCTGGAATT
>Ga0255046_10000172_pt1 | contig 15597 bp, 13 predicted proteins | sample BC1_12_27_MG_FD_183632 | JGI IMG/M metagenome (GOLD analysis project Ga0255046, IMG submission 183632) | Seawater microbial communities from Strait of Georgia, British Columbia, Canada - BC1_12_27 | ecosystem: Environmental > Aquatic > Marine > Strait | place: Canada: British Columbia...
GAACCAAGCAGTACACACAAGTAGTCAGTAACAAGTAGTTGAGAGGAATTCCGTTTTAACTGCTTTTCTCCTGAATTCTGGATTCTGACTCCTGACTTCTCTCTCTATGCTCTATGCCCCATGCCCTATGCTTTTTCCCTCCAACCCCTTGCGCTCGACAAATTCGGCCTTATATTCAATATTATATTCGGGCTAGACACCTGAGAAAGGGGGAGAGTCTAATGGAAGAGATCTGTCGCTGTATGGTTGTTACTGAGGATGACCGTATGCTTTGTGTAAAGGATGAAAAATGCTGTGAGGAAGTACGCAAGAATTTGGAGCCTCATGAGTGTTGATGAGCTTCAAATTTAGGTAATTTATAAACCAGAAAACCACAGACGCCACTGCCTTTACGGCCGTGGCGTTTTTCATTATCGCAACCAGAGGTTGCTCCTACATGACACGGGTCAATAAATATAATTTCTGTAGGAGCAAGCTCTGCTTGCGATGCGAGAGTGTAGTATAATCCGAAATCCCTCAATCCCCCAATTCCTCAATCTCAAATCTACAATCTCCAATACTCCAATCAACTATTTCTCTGGAGGCTTGATCATCAAGCGTTATTGCCTTATATTTCTTTCACCTGCAGTTCCCTTTTCATTTTTCGGCCAACAACGATATCGTCACGAATTAGTCAAGAATATAGTTCATTTAACCGTCTGCAGAGGAGGAAAACCATGTTCCAAAGAATCCTGCGACTCGGCATCCTCTTTTTATTAGTGCTGGCTGTTGGCTGCGCCAAGAAAGCAGAGGAGAAGCCTTTCACTTTCGCCATGCTCCTGGTTGGTCCCTTCAATGACCGGGGGTGGAGTCAGGCTCACTATGATGCCGGGCTTTATGTTGAGAGTAAGTTGCCAGAGGTTAAGATGCTCTACCTTGATAAAGTGAACCCCGCCGACCGACCCGGATTGACGATGCCCCAACTGGTGGATGATCTGGTTGAAAAAGGAGCCCGTCTCATTATAGCCAATTCGGATGACATGAAGGACGGCATACGGGAGGCGGCCAAACAACATCCCGACGTTACTTTCATTCACGTCTCAGGTGATGATGTGCTTACCAAAAAAGCACCGCCTAATCTGGGCAATGTGATGGGGCGCATGGAATATGGCAAGATGATGGCAGGATTTGTGGCCGCTCTAACCACCGAGACTGGAAAGATCGGCTATCTGGGCCCACTTATCAATGAGGAGACGAGAAGACTTGCTTCCTCCTCTTTCCTGGGTGCAGCCTATGCTTGGCAACAAGTCCGCAAACGGCCCCTGGACGAGTTGAAGTTCAAGGTGAGTTGGATCGGCTTCTGGTTCAATATTCCTGGGGTAACAGCCGATCCCACCCAAGTGGCAAATCGGTTCTTTGACGGTGGTTATGATGTGGTTATCTCCGGTATCGATACCACTGAGGCGCTTGTGGTTGCCACGCAAAAGCGTAAGGCGGGCCGTGAGGTCTGGGCCATCCCCTACGACTACAAAGGTGCGTGCCAGGGCGCAGATGAAGTATGTCTCGGTGTCCCCTACTTCAACTGGGGTCCGGCATATCTGGCAAGTGTCAAGGCAGTACGAGACGGAACGTGGAAGCAGACGTGGGAATGGAACGGACCGGACTGGAATGATATCAACAATGCCGACACCAGTGGAGTGGGCTTTCTGAATGGTCCTGCTCTCTCGACCGAAGTGGCGGCAAAGTTGGATAGCTTTGTCCAAGGATTGGCTACCGGAAAGATCAACGTTTTCCAGGGCCCTATCTTTTATCAAGACGGCACACCGTTTCTCGTTGCTGGTGAAACGGCATCGGATCAAAAAGTCTGGTACATGTCGCAGCTGCTGAAGGGAATGGAGGGGGCAAGCAGTCCGAAGTGAACGAAAGGAGATTTCGGATTTGTCCTTCGGACTCCCACCCTTCGGGCGGGTTCCCGGTTTCGGATTGCAGAAAACGGTACGTATATGCGGGTAGAATTTCAAGATATTCACAAGTACTACGGCCGGGTGCGGGCCAACGTTGGGATTAATCTGGTGCTCGAACCCGGCCGAATTTATGGACTGCTCGGAGAAAACGGCGCTGGCAAGAGTACTCTGATGAAAATGCTCGCTGGCCATACGCAACCCAGCCGCGGCCGTGTTATCTTCAATGGAAAGGATACAGGAGGTCTCAATCCATCCCGTGCCCTTGCCATGGGCGTGGGCATGCTCTATCAAGATCCACTGGATTTTCCTGCTTTAGACGTCTGGGAGAATTTCCGCTTAGGCGGCAGGCAGCGAGACAAGAAACGGGCTTTGAGTCGCCTACAGGAGCTGGCAGAGCGTTTTCATTTCGGACTATCGCCCGAGGAAAAGGTGAGCGAGCTTACGGTAGGTGAACGGCAGCAGTTGGAGTTGCTCCGTCTCCTGGACTTGGGAGTGAAAGTGCTCATTTTGGATGAGCCCACAACCGGCATTTCCGTGACCCAAAAAGAGATGCTCTTTACCACCATGAGTCAACTCGCCAGGGACAGGGGACGAACCATAATCTTCGTTTCCCACAAACTGACAGAAATTGAGGAGCTCTGCCAGGAGGTTATCGTGCTGCGGCAGGGTAGATTGGTGGCGCAATTGCAGTCCCCATTTCAATCAGAGGACTTGCTCCAGTTTATGTTCGGAGCCGAGCATGCTGGGACTGCAGAATCCCCGGAGAGATCGCAGCCAGGAAGGGGGGAGTTTATACAACTGGAGGATGTCCAACTTTCAGGCGATAAATACAGTCTCCCTGATATTTCTTTGCAGATCCGACCTGGAGAAATCGTGGGTTTGGCTGGCCTGGAAGGAAGCGGCCAGGAGCTACTTCTGCGCGGTTTGGCTGGATTGGCTCGTGTGCTGAAAGGACGCCTGGTCTTCGACGGCGAGGAACTTCAGGACCGGCCATATTTGAAATTCCGGCAGGCGGGTATTCATTTCCTGCCGGCGGCGCGACTAGAGCATGGCCTTTTCCCTGATCTCAGCTTGAATGAGCATTTCCACCTGGCTTTCCCTCCTCAAAACGGTGGTCGAGACAACCTGTTGCCCGAGGAAGGCATAAAGAAGTTCAATATTCAAGGACAGCTATCCACCACTGCCAGGGCCCTTTCCGGTGGTAACCAACAACGTCTATTGCTGGCCCTCATCCCAGCGCAAACCAGGCTACTTCTTCTGGAACATCCAACCCGAGGACTCGACCATGGGGCGGGTCAGCAGGTTTGGAGCCATTTGTTGAGGAGATGTCGTCAGAACACAGCCCTCCTTTTTTCTTCTGCGGATCTGGATGAAATAAAAGCTCACAGCCACCGGGTGTTGATATTTTATAACCGGCAACTGGTTGCCGACCGCCCAAGTCATGCCATAAGTGTGGAGGAAATGGGTCGCCTCATGGCCGGCCAGGGAAGGGCGGTGTAAGAGATGTCTTACGCCGCAAAATTTAGTCTATCCTTTGGTCGGTTGGCGGCTGCGGTTTTTCTTTCACTCGTTTTTACGACACTCATTCTCCTGGTCTCGGGAGCACCCCCACTGCACACCTTTGTAATCCTTGTTGCGGGAGGTATTGGTTCGGCTGCAAAGCTTGCCCAGACAATTGCTGTCTGGATCCCCCTGGTCCTCTGTTCTTCAGCATTACTTCTGACTTTTGCCCCGGGCCTCTGGAATATCGGTATCGAGGGGCAGATCATTCTGGGTGCTATTTTTGCCACAGGTTTTCTGCGACCCTTTCCTGCAGGGGCTTCCCCCTTGGTGTTGGCGGGAGCGCTCATAGCCGGCATGATCGGCGGCGCTCTCTGGGCATATATCGCAGGTGTGCTGAGAACCTGGGGGAGGGTGCACGAAATTTTTGGGGGATTGGGATTGAACTTCGTGGCTCTGGGCCTCACTCTCTGGCTTATATTCGGGCCATGGAGAAGGCCGGGTGTTGCTTCTATGAGCGGCACCGAACCACTCCATCCCTCACTCTGGCTCAAAGGGTTTAAAGGCTTTTCCTTGAGTCCGGTGAGTCTGGTGCTGGCACTGCTGGCCATTTTTCTGGTGATCTATCTCCTTCGTTCGACTCGCTGGGGACTCAGTTTAAAAGCAGTTGGTCAGAATCCAGAGGCGGCTCTGCTCTTTGGTCTCAAACCAAACAAGCGGATTGTAGAAGCTATGGCTCTCTGTGGGGCCCTAGCTGGACTGACTGGAGCCTTACAAGTGGTGGGTGTCTACCATCGGTTACTGCCGGCAATCTCCAGCAATTACGGCTACACAGCCCTTCTGGTCACCATGTTGGCTTCATTTCGGCCCAAGCTGATTCCGCCCATATGTTTTTTTTTCGCTGTTCTGAATGTGGGTTCGATTCAACTTCCTCTCCAGCTCAAGTTGGACTCATCTCTTAGCGGTGTCATCCAGGGAGTCCTTGTTCTATCGGTATTTCTCGTGCATGGACTCGAAGAGCGCTGGCAACTTTTCCGGAGGAAGAAATAATGGATTTCCTGGCACTCACTTTGGCTGGCATTCTTTCGGCGGGTGCGCCTCTCGTTCTAGCAACCCTGGGTGAAACCTTGACCGAACGAGCGGGCGTAATCAACCTGTCGTTGGATGGCACCATTTTACTGGCGGCCATGACCGCCTTTGCCCTGGCGTTTGTCAGTGGGAATCCCTGGTTGGGTCTTCTGGGCAGCATTGCGGTGGGGATTGCCACTGCCTCTATTGTGGTCTTTATGGGGCCGATATTGGGCCGGTCACAGCTGGCAGTGGGCTTCATTTTAACCCTCCTGTGCAGAGATCTTGCCTATTTTCTTGGCAACCCGTACGCCAGACAATTTGGACCTGAGCTACCCGTCTGGTCCATTCCGGGTGTCCGTGATCTGCCATTCATTGGGCCAATTCTGGGCTACCAGAGTCCGGTGGTCTACCTTAGCTTGGCCCTGACTGTATTTTTCTGGTGGTGGCTTTTTTCAACGCGAGCCGGCCTTGAGCTACGGGCTGTCGGTGAGGAGCCCTGGGCGGCTTTTGCCAGGGGTATCAAGGTACAGCGACTGAGGATCATGTATACCTTGTTAGGTGGTGCTTTGGTGGGACTGGCCGGGGGAGCTTTTTCATTGGCGGTGAAGCCTGGGTGGGGACGTCCGCAAGGTGCAGAAGGAGCTGGCTGGATTGCGTTGGCGATAGTTATATTTGGGGGCTGGCATCCACTGCGTGCCGCTCTGGGCGCTTATCTGTTTGCGACCTTGCAGGTGCTTGGTATTTATTTGCAAGAGCAGTTTCCTGGTTTGCCGGCGCCACTGTTTCAGGTAGCACCCTTTCCTGTGATGATCCTGACCTTGCTACTGGTTAACGTGGGTAGTACCACTTGGTTTCAGGACCTAGCCTTTCGATATCCTGGTATGAAAAGGTGGTTGTCTCGGTGGCAGGTGACAGCTCCGGCGGCTCTGGGCCAGGATTTCAGGCCGGAAAAATGAAACCTAAATCCATCAGATCTCACATCTAGCTTGAATTGGTTTACGATTTTTCCTTCGGAGTCCCCACCCTCCAGGCGGGGCCCCAGTTTCAATATCCGGGTTCAGACTTCTTCACTCGGCTTAGGTTCATCGCCGGTTTCCTCGCCTTCCAGGCGGGCCACGGCCTCTACGAAAGAAGCTGATGAGCAATTGATGATGCGAGTCAAACCCTCTGTTTCAATTTTTACCAGGGGAGACTCATAGGAGATGACCTGGCCGGTGATGTTGCTGTCGCCATGCTCTTGACCAAAATAGAAAGTGTAGGTCTTTCCCGTCTCGAATAATGGTGCCATTCTTAACCTCCTTTACGGTCTGGTGACACCGTTGCGTGAACAAACACTGCGATTTTAGCATAGTCGAGTAGATTTTATAAGGATTTTGATCCAGTGAAGGTGCACTTCATTATTCGCTTGCCTTCTGCCAATGATCTCCCTAACATGTGCACGATACCAGGCTGAGGAGGAGACTTCTATGCGGGTTCTCATTTGCGACGGACTGCGTCAGCAGGGAGTGAAGATTTTTCAAAAGGTCAAGAATCTTGAGGTGGAGGTTCGTGAGAAGATTGAGCCCGAGGAATTGCTGGATTTGATCCCTGGCTGCGACGGAGTTGTGATACGTAGTCGTACGAAGATCGGGCGGAAAGTTCTAGAACGAGCATCCCGTCTACGCGTGATCGGTCGGGCAGGCATTGGTGTAGACAACATAGACATCGAGGAGGCAACCCAGCGCGGCGTGCTGGTGATGAACACCCCTGGAGCCAATGCTGTGGCCGCTGCTGAACATGCAATGGCCCTCATGTTGGCACTCGCCAGGCACATTCCCCGGGCGGACGAGTCCGTGCGGGCCGGGAAGTGGGAAAAGAAGAAGTTCGTAGGCACCGAGCTCTACAATCAAACCCTGGGCATAATCGGTTTGGGCCGCATTGGTTCCATTGTGGCGAATCGAGCCCTCGGTATGAGAATGAGGGTGCTGGTGTTTGATCCTTATGTCTCAGAGGATGTGGCCGCCAAACTCGGAGTGGAATTGGTCCCTCCACGGAAGCTCTTTCGGGAATCTCAATTTATCACCATTCACACCCCATTCACCAAAGAGACCGAGGGACTGCTGGACGAAGCTGCTTTTAAAATGATGAAGCGGGGGGTGCGCATCATCAACTGCGCCAGAGGGGGAATTATCGATGAGTCGGCCCTTTACGAGGCCATAAAGAAAAAGAAAGTAGCAGGGGCAGCCCTGGATGTTTTCTCGCAGGAGCCGCCGGTGAACAACCCACTTCTTGCCTTACCTCAGGTCATAGCTACGCCCCACCTGGGCGCTTCCAGCGAACAGGCCCAGAAGAATGTGGCCGTTGCCATTGCTGAACAGATGTTGGATTACCTGCAAAATGGGTTGATCAGGAACGCGGTGAATATGCCCTCCATGAGCCGCAAGATGATTGAGCAGATACAACCTTACATGCGACTGGCCGAACGACTGGGTCGCTTCCTCTCCATGTATTTTCAGGGAAACGTGCGTCACCTGAAGATCAGCTATGGGGGTGATTTGCGAGAATTGGAGTTGGCACCGGTAACCAATGCGGCCCAGAAGGGTTTTCTGGAGCGGGCTCTTGCTGATGAGGTTAACCTGGTGAATGCGCCTGTTATCATGCGGAATCGGGGAATCCAAGTGGAAGTGGCCACCACTTCCGAAGCGCGAGGGTATGCAGGGCTGGTTACCTTAGCAGTGGTCACTGACAAAGGTCAATCTCAAGTTGCCGGCACGGTTTTCCCGACACCTGAATGTCGGATTGTCGGCATAGATGACTATCGCGTGGAAGCTTCCTTGGAGGGACGCATGCTACTCATCTCCAATTACGACCGTCCTGGTGTCATTGGCTTTATTGGTACGACTCTGGGTGACTATCAGGTCAACATTGCCGACATGCATTTGAGCCGCATTCGCAGCAAAGGAACGGCCATCTGTCTGGTCACTATTGATCATCCCGTAACCTCGGCCGCGCTCCAGGCCTTGAAGGAATACGAGGACATCATTGGGGTAACGGAAATAGAGGTTTAGCCTGCTAAATCTACAATCTGCATTCTGAAATCTAAAATCTAAAATCGCCAATGGCTTTTTGCCCCCACTAACCTTCTCTCCAGCCCACTCTCAGAGCCAAGACCACTGCCAACAAGTATGCCATAACCGCCAGAGCCAGGACCAGCCGGAAGCCCAAAGACATTGCCAGCAGTACAGTGAGCGGGGCGGCTGCTACAGAGGCAAAGCCGTTTATACCCCAGGCCCAGGGAAGCAGTCCTGGTGACCACTTCTCCAGAAGCAGCATGCCGGCCGGAAACGGCCAGCCCATGAGAAAAGCCAACGGTGCCAGGAGAGTCAGAACGAGCAGGAAGCGGCCGGTGGTGTTCCAGGTGGCGACAATACCAAGGAGAGCGTGGCTCAGCCAAAGGACCAGGGGAGCGACCAGGGCAATACCGACTCCTGCAACGACGATCGCCTGTAAAGGTGAACGGGTCCATTGCCGGCTGCAAAGGCTGCCGCAGCCTGAAAAAAAGAGAAAGCCGCTCAACACTACCGCCACCGCAAGTAAGGGATCGCCCATGAGCAAAGTAAAGCGCTGCATCAAGCTCATTTCCAGGGCCAGAAAACCCAAGCCGAGCAAGAGGAAATAGCAAAAAGCCAGCCCGCCACCAGGGGGCGTGCTCCTCTGTCGAGCCCAAAAAAAGAGAGGAATGAGGAGCAGGAGTGCGGCCGCTCCTACAATTTGCCCAAGGGAAATGACCAAAACAACGTAGCCTAACTCGAGACGTTGGAACCAGTGGTGACCGTGACTACGGATGAAGCGCGGTAAGGAGCGCCAGCGAAAAAAGTCGAAAAAATAGGGTCGATCATCGGTAGCAGGGCGTACGTCAAAGGCCCAATTCCTAAAAAACTCATCTCGCTCAGACGAGAAGATCTTGCTGGCTGCAAACTGATAGAAAGACCCTTTGAACCCTTCAGGTCCGGTGAGCTGATTGAAGGGTTTTCTACTGCTGGGGTCAAATCCGGGAAGAGTGTCAATGTCCAGCCAGAGTCTATCGCTGATTTGGATGATCTTTTGAACCTGTGCCGGACGGAAAGGCTGGCGGGCAGCGAGGGTGCAGACGGCCAGGTGGTTTCTCAATTGGGCCAGACGGGCCATCGATTCTTGGAGTCCAATTTTCTCCATAGAATCTGCCAGGGTGGCGAGAATTTTGATATTATCCCTGGGTGGCGACTGAAGGCCCCTGGTGATGGATATGAGACCCGTGGGAGTCAAATGTTCCAAACAGCCTGTCATCCCCTCCACAGTGAATAGATAGTTTTCATGCAACGAGAGGAGTCCGCTTACTCCAGCCGCCATGGACTCGGCGCCCACAACCTGGATAAGATCGAAATGTTCTTTTGAGTATTCCAGATAGTGCCGGGGCGAGGCCACATGGATCTCCAGGTCGTCACCGTTAAAGCTGTGACCAGCGACACCTGCAAGAGGACCGCGGAAAAGCTCCAGTATCTGGGGATTTTCCACTACTATGGTAATGTGAGATGCGCCGAAGCGCCTGGCAAGCCAGACATTGACGCCGCTGGTCTCGCCCAAAAGCAAGACCCTGGCCCCTGGAATTAAACGGTAGGCCACTGACATGGGGGTGTGGTCCAGGATGGCGGCCTCGTCTTGATCTTTGATGTGAAAAATGGGGCCAGCAGTGTCGCCGTCCGCTAGCAAAAGAGATTGAGCCGGGGGAGGGGTTGTAGCTGTGAGTCCGGCAAAAAGGGTGTAGTGGAGGCGAGACGATTTGAACACGTCCAGCCTGCCACGCGGCCCATGACGAGTAACCACGTGGTGCGCATCTCCCTGCTTCTGCCAGCGCTGGAGTTCAGCCAGCATCTTGTGCGGGTCTAGTCTCATTGGCACAGGTAAAGTCGTCAACTCCAAAGCCAAAAGGAGACCAGCAAACAAGGGGATACCTGCCCTCCACCAAAAATCCTTCGCTTCTGACTCAGGTCTCCAGAGGAAAGCCGCGGCCCAGACCGCCAGAGCAGAGGCCTGAATCAGTCGTGCCGGCGGCAGCCACAGCATCAGAGCGACCGCAATGATAGGGCCAGCGCCACTGCCAATGAGATTGGCCCCGTAGACCAGATGCACCGATGAAGAAAAACGTATGAGGGTGAGACCGATAAGGACCCCGGCCAGAAGAAAAGGGAGGAAAATCAGAGCCTGATAACAGATGAGATAGAATATCTGCTCGCCGCTGAAAAGAATGTATCTTATGTTGAGCGGCAGGGTTTCTGCGAGGCGGTAACAGAGGGTTATGGTGACGGCCAGGGCAAGAGTGAGGCCGCGACTCCAAGTGAGGAAACGTGGAAGCAGCCGAGAACTGAACAACCCCAGCCAGGTACCGCTCGCTCCGAAGCCCAACAGAGCCAATGCCACCACGAGATAGGCAAAATGATGCCAGCGGGAGATGGAAAGGGTGCGCATTAGGGCCACTTCGAGGCCAAGCACTGAGGCGGAAATAATCGCCACAGCTGCCAACTCCCGCAGGGCAGGCTTGTTGGATTGAGCTATATCATTTCCTGATTTCAAATCCTCAGTGGCCCTGATTTTCGATTGGCAATGATAAATGCTAAATGACTAGGTGTTTAGTGCCTAGTAGCTCTGTATGCTGTTAAAGGTGCTCTGCGGTTATGACTCTTGCAATGGCCCCTGGCTTACTGCGTTTTTTGCACGGCTCCGGTCATTGGTACAAATCGCACCGGGAGGAGTTCTCTGGTCCGCACTTTTCCCTCGTTGTCCTTTGTTACTACCATTAACCGCTGGACCTGGTAGACTCCTCCAACTGGAATTACCATACGCCCACCTTCACGGAGCTGTGCGATCAACGGGGGAGGGATGTGTCCCGCAGCGCAGGTAACGATGATCCCATCAAATGGAGCCTCCTCAGGCCAGCCAAAATAGCCGTCACCTACTCTCACCTTCACGGTGCTGTAGCCGAGCTTTTGCAATCGCTCTTGAGCTTCGTTGCCAAGGGCACCGATGATTTCCATGGTAAATACACTGGGTGTCTGTTCAAATAGTACTGCCGCTTGGTAGCCGCTACCGGTCCCTATTTCCAGTACTTTTGCACCCGGTTTCATCTCCAGGGCCTCGGTCATAAGAGCAACAATATAGGGCTGTGAAATCGTCTGACCATGTCCAATGGGTAGTGGATGATCCGCATAGGCCTGACGTTTCAGAGATCGGGGGACGAAGAGGTGGCGGGGTACCTGGCGCATGGCCTCCAGAACCGAAGTGTCACGGATTGCTGGTCGCCGCTGAACCATCTGGGTTTGAACCATGTGAGCCCGTTCTTCCTGAAATTCTGCAACGCGAGGGGGTGTCCAATTTTTCTCGGTGGGGTCTGAAATTTGCGCTTTCTCCTCCGGCTGACTAAATGTATTGGGCAGCGGGGAGCAAAGCAGCAAGAGCAAGCTCGCAACTATTCCGGCGGCTGCTGTAGGATGGATGCGAAGATTCGGCTTCATAGTAGCAAAGTACCGGTGTTTGTTTTTAAACGGTGATTTTTTACTTACATATTGCAACATAACAAAGGGGCTTTAGGGCGGTCAAGGCAAGGTGGATTTCAGATCTCAGATTTTAGATTGAAGATTTAGGATTTAAGAGCCCAGTTCTCTAACAATCACTTCTTGCAGTCTCAATCTGCAATTTTAAATTTTAATTCTCTCGATTTGACTCATGAGGGACTAGTGGTTAAGTTAATTATCATTACAGTTTGAGGAGGTGAAGCGCATGGAACATGAGCCGGGTTATACACCATTGGCCCATCAGGAAGAATGTGACTGCTGTTGCGGTTGCGACAGCTTTGCCGAAAGGGATGATTATCCCAAAGATGAAGAAGGGAGTCCTATCTATAGGCCACTTTGAGGACATGCATGTTGAAGAGTTCAAAGGCCCGCCTTGGCGGGCCTTTTTTAATCTCTCGCCCGAGCCCTGCGGGCTCTCTGAGAACTCTGTGATCTCCGTGAGAGGTAGTGGGATGAATTCCGTTGGTGGGAGTGTAACTATGAATGAACAGGATGTCTTGCTAGATACCAAAAAGCAGCGGACCCGAGTAACCCTCCACTACCGTATTGTGATTATCACAGCAGCTTGCGAGCTTCTCGGGTCCACAAATTAACGATACCTTTTTTACCTGCGTACGTCAAGGAAAAATTCTGGCTCTGCCAGAGTGTCGCAGCCTGTTTTAGAAGACTGGCCTTGCCAACTCCCACACTTCTGGTGATCGCCATAATCTGGATTTGAAAAGTTCCCGGTGATGAACAAATTCCTTGGGCAGCCGATCGAAGAACTTGTCGAAAAGCTCTTCATGAGACCTGGCCTCAATCACAGATGCATCACGATCAACAGCCATGATTTCATAGAATATCTCTGGATTGTAATCCAACCCTTCCCAATGGATGTCTTTATGACGTGGCATATAGCCCAGGGGGCTCTCTACCCCATGGCCGCGACCACTAACCCTGTCGACAATCCACTTGAGGACCCGCATGTTCTCGCCAAACCCGGGCCAGAGAAATTTGCCCTTTTCATCCTTCCGAAACCAGTTTACTCGAAAAATCTGAGGAGGATTGGGCAGGTGTCGACCCATGTTTAGCCAGTGATTCCAGTATTCCGCCATGTTGTAGCCACAAAACGGCAACATCGCCATGGGATCTCTCCTCATTGGGGGCAGAGCATCTTCAGCGGCTGCCGTTGCCTCAGATCCCATGGTGGCGGCAAGATAAACTCCATGGGACCAGTTAAAGGCCTGAAAGACGAGAGGAACATTTCTGCTCATTCGTCCGCCGAAGATGAATGCACTAACCGGTACTCCTTCCGGGTCATCCCAGGCGGGATCAAAACTTGGACACTGGGCAATTGGCGCAGTAAACCGGGCATTTGGATGAGCTGCCGGCCTGCCGCTATCCGGTGTCCAATCCTGTCCCGTCCAATCAATCAGGTGCGCCGGCGGCTCGTCTGTCATGCCCTCCCACCACACATCAACGTCATCTGTCAGTGCTACGTTGGTGAAAATGCAATTCTTGGTCAAAGCCAACAAGGCATTGGGGTTGGAATCCATCGAAGTACCTGGAGCCACACCAAAAAAACCTGCCTCAGGGTTTATGGCCCGCAGGGTCCCGTCGGGCCCGGGTTTAATCCAGGCTATGTCGTCACCAACGGTGGTAATCTTCCAGCCTTCGAATCCTTTCGGTGGCACCAGCATGGCGAAGTTAGTTTTGCCACAGGCGCTGGGGAAAGCCCCGGTCACATAGGTTTTTTCCCCCTCGGGGCTTTCCACTCCCACAATCAACATATGTTCAGCCAACCATCCTTCGTCTCTGGCCATGACCGAAGCAATTCTGAGAGCGAAACATTTCTTGCCTAAAAGAGCATTGCCACCATAACCGCTTCCAAAGGAGTAAATGGACCGCTCTTCAGGAAAGTGGCTGATATAGGTGTTTTCTGGATCACATGGCCAGGGCACATCCTTTTGACCTGGTTCTAGAGGAGCGCCCACCGAATGCAGACAACGCACAAAGGCTCCATCATCTCCCAGAACATCCAGAGCCGCCTGACCCATTCGGGTCATAATCCTCATATTCACTACCACATAAGGGGAGTCGGTGATCTCTACACCAATATGGGCTATAGGAGAGCCCAGAGGCCCCATGCTAAAGGGAATGACGTACATGGTGCGCCCGCGCATGCAGCCGTCAAAGAGAGCATGCAATTTTTCTTTCATTTCAGTCGGATGCACCCAGTTATTCGTGGGGCCCGCGTCAGACTTATTGGTGGGGCATACGAAGGTGCGACTTTCCATTCTTGCCACATCTTTCGGGTCCGAACGGCAGAGAAAACTGTTGGGACGTTTTTCTTCATTGAGGCGAATAAATGTACCACTTTCAACCATTTGCTTACATAGCTCGTCGGATTCCTCCTGGGAACCGTCACAGATATAAATCTGAGCCGGTTTGGAGAGATCTGTTACTGTTTTAATCCAGCCAAGCAGGGCCTCATTGTTGGTCTTGGCACCTTCGATTTGAATATCCGTCATGCTGCTCCTCCCGTGGAAAGATTCCCTCAGATGATATCGAATAGCTAATAGTAATAAACTTTTCGCTTGAAGGCCATAGCCACACGATATGGCTTGAAGCCTATAGTAGAAAGCATTCAAAAAATAAAATCCACTTTTTTCTGGAAAAGCGGAATAATTTATGGGAGGTTCTATTATTGAGAGAGACAACCACAGACAATAACAGTGAGTGGAGGAAAGGACCGTGGATCTATACGAAGCCATCAAAGGGAGAAGGAGTGTTCGCAAGTTCAAGAGTACGCCAGTTCCAAAAGATCTCATTGAAAAGATCTTTGAGATCTCTCTGTGGGCGCCCTCGGGAATGAACAGGCAGAATTGGAAGTTTTTCGTACTGGCGGGAGAACGGAAAGAGGAGTTGGTAGCAATTTCCTCCACCAGTTTTCAGTACCTGGAACCGCAACTCCAAAAGCTGTATGCTGAAAAGCCCAAGATCATAGAGGCCACCCGCAGATTTTTCAAGCGACTAGGTGAAGCCCCGATTGTGGTCTGCGCTTATTTTGAACCGGCGAACAGAGAGGATGTCACCAGCTTTCAGAACGTGGCTGCTGCCATTCAGAATCTACTCCTGGTGGCACACGCGGAGGGGCTGGGAACCTGCTGGATGACAGGTCCGGTAACTGTTGCCAATGAGATCAGCCGTTTTCTGGAGGTGAAAGATATGACCCTGGTGGCGATAACACCCATGGGGTATCCAGACGAAACACCAAAAGTGCCATCGCGTAGGCCGGATCGGGTTGTTTGTCAAGGATTTGAATAAATGGCCAGTGCGCCATCCTTGGAGCGTAGTAATAACCACAGAGACACAGAGGACACGGAGAAGATAAAGGTTTTCCCTGGTCGGAAGACAGCCATCGTCCGTCGTCCGTAGTAAAGTGGCAATACCTTTTCTGCAACTGACAACTGATCACTGACAACGGACAGCACTGTGATCGGGCTAGACGGGGATTGCCACCAGTCGATTTCCTTCGAGTCGATCCAGTCGTGCCATGACAACCTGATTCTCCAGAGCCGAATCAGCCGGGACCAACACTGGTAGGTAATTGTCGGTGAAGCCACACTGCATTGAACTCGCTTCATCCCGCCTATTCTCCACCAGAACCTGCCGCATTTCTCCTGAGAATCGCTGCAAGAACGTCAGCCGTTTTGCTTGGTCCAGTTCTCTCAGCAAGCCACAGCGCTGACGAATTACTGATGGAGACACCTGCGCGTTCATGGTGGCTGCAGGAGTGGTGGGTCGGGGTGAGTAAGGAAAGACATGTAAGTAGGCTATGGGAAGAGATTCGATCAACCGATAGCTATTCTGGAAGCATTCATCGGTCTCGCCGGGAAAGCCCACCAGCACATCGGCTCCCACAGCCAGGTCGGGAATGCGTTGAGTGGCTTCCAGCACAAGCTCTCGGTAGAAATCGGGGTGATAGTGGCGGTTCATGCGGACAAGAATAGTGGCATCACCACTTTGTAGTGGAATATGAAGGTGCGGGCAGAGACTGGGCTCATTAGCTATCAATTCGAGCAAATCCGAGGTGATTTCACCAGGTTCCAGCGAACTGAGTCGAAGGCGAGGCGGTGGACAGTGCTCAATAATGGAACGGAGCAGATCGATCAAGTCTTGCCGCGGCTTGAAATCCAAGCCCCACTGGCCCAAATGGATGCCTGTGAGTACGACCTCCTGATAACCACGGTCCAGGAATCTCGCCACCTGGCCTAGAACGGACTCCAAATTGATACTGCGGCTACGACCGCGAGCATAAGGAACAATGCAGTAGGAGCAGAAAGCATCGCACCCGTCCTGAACTTTAAGAAAGGCGCGAGTTCTGTGAGAAAAACCGGAGAAAACGAGAGGTTGGGGGGCGGGAGCTGTGCGGACGTCATTTAAGTGCACACATGGTAGCTGATCTTGCTCAGGGCGAGCAATATAATCCAACAATGCCAGCTTTTCAGTGGTGC
>Ga0255046_10000173_pt1 | contig 15596 bp, 15 predicted proteins | sample BC1_12_27_MG_FD_183632 | JGI IMG/M metagenome (GOLD analysis project Ga0255046, IMG submission 183632) | Seawater microbial communities from Strait of Georgia, British Columbia, Canada - BC1_12_27 | ecosystem: Environmental > Aquatic > Marine > Strait | place: Canada: British Columbia...
GACCAGCGTCTGCCAGATATTTCCGGTGGCCAGCAGCACATCGAGCATGCCGTAAAGGGCTGAGCCGGCCGTCTCCGGCACTGCGACGATGGCGACGTCAATTGGCCTTGGTTCGGCATTTTTCATCGTCTTCACTCAGTAAATGGCACAAAAGAACCGTTTTTGTCAAAATTCCATCTTCCGGGGAGCTTATGCGAAGCCTATTGTTTGGGTCAAGTCGCCACTGATCTGACATGACAGGGCGGCAACACCGGAAACCAACCACAAAGAGGATTAAGACAATGAGCCCACAAACATCAGCTAAATAGACGATTGACCGAACAAACGGATTGGACATGGAGGCCCTGGTAGGGACCGTTGAGGCCGTCAGGCAAGATCCATCGCTTGGCGCATTCGAGTTCCGTGCTACCAATCAATGGATCAACGGCGGTGAGAACCGTTCGAGGATCAAAGAGTTCTACGGAGCGGGCATCCAGATCGAGCGATTGTCCACGGAACTCGTCGGTACGTTAGACGTTCAGGGACTACTGGCCCTCGATGACACCGTGCCGGTCGGCTACGAGCAGATCCAGATAAATATGGATATCAAAGCGGACTGTAGCGATGATGAATTGGATGAGCTCTTGGCCTTCGCCAAGAATCACTCGCCGGTCTGCAACACAGTCTGCCGACCTGTTCCGGTGACAGTTAAACGAGTCCAGTAGTTAGCCACTATCGGGTGTCGCAACAGTAATGGGGCCGTTCGATTGATATGATCGGCGACCCTTGTTCTTCTCTTATTTTCGCCCTGTGGACATTCCGATTCGGGTCAGTAGCAGCTTCTCATCAGTTTATCAGCCCATGGGCGGCTTTCAGGCGTATAGCTGTCGCAGAGAATGGCAACTCCTGGCTGATAGTTGCCTGAGGGTTGATAAGCTGGCCCCAGGCTTGATTCGACCTTGAGTGGCCATTCAGGTCGACGTGTTATATTTCGTCCAGGCGCTCCCTTTAATGTACGGCATACGACTTGAGTCACGCTTTCCCCGAGTCTTTCGGCGCGAGGCTATACGCCCGTCGGAGAACACTTCGAAACATCATTCTTGTTTCGGTTCTCGCCGGTCTTGGGTACGCCGTCATTGATTCCCGCTGGTATATCCCTGCCGGGGCCAGCCTGACAATTCTCACGACAATACTCGTCGTAGCTTGCTGGTCTACGGCGCTTTGGACATTGGCCGACGCGTTTCATCCGGAAGATGGCTGGTTGCGTTCCGAGAGACGAATCGCCTGGTATTTTCCGTGGCTTCGATACCTGTTGATCGTTGTTTTATTTACGTTGTTTCTCTTACCAGCTCTAGTCTGGCTACTCGCCTACACCTAAATGTCGGGTGCAGTTGCGGCCCGAGTCCTACTTGAGCTAAGCGGCGACTTCTAGCCATTCGTCGCCATTCACACGATATCTGCTCCGAAATGAAGGCCGAAATCTAGATCAGCTTTTTCGCCAGTACCTCAGCTCTGCGACGCATCCGTTCCGGATACTGAGCGTCCGCTTCACCCGCGATCAAGCCCGTAAATAAGGTGCCAACGGGAGCCGCACCGATGATCTGCGCTGTCATCTTTAGTTGTTTCTGCGTCCCATACAGCCAGCGACCCATCAGGCCCGGCGCCGCACACGAAGAAATCAGCATCGCCTTCTTCTTCGGCAGTTTTGCTTTGCGAAACTCGGGAGCATTCGCGCCCCACGGCCAGTACGCATAGACGACCAGCCGTTCCATGAAGCGCTTGAAAATTGCGGTAACGGATCCGAGGTTGGTCGGCGCGGCGATGATGTAGGCATCCGCCTCTTCAATCTTCTCGACCAGTTCGCGCATGCCATCGTTGTGCACACAACACCCCGGGGTCACGCCGGGCTCCTGGGTGCACGCTCGGCAATTCAGGCAGAACTCGATGGGATACTCGCGAAGCTGAATGGTCTCGACGTTGGCGCTGGACGCTGTCAGCGACTGAGCCGCCGCCCGTATCGCCTGATCCGTGATGCCATCATCACGATAGGAACCGTTAATCAAAAGAACCTTGGTCGCCTGGCTCATCGTAAGACTCCTTTAAAGCTGCACTGCTTTGCAGGAAAACGATATCACCAAGACGGCTATGGATAAGTAGCGGCTTTCCGCAGGTGCAAGGCTACTGCATGTCCGATTCTTTCACGGGATCGTCAGGGAACAACCACCGCTCGATCGGCGCCTTCAGAAACTTCGTGAATCCGACAAACGCAACACCAAGCCCGATGGCGCCCCAGGGCGGAGCCAGTTGCACCACGTAGATGGGCCACATGAACGCCTTGAGCGTATTCTTGAAAGAGTCGATGAAGAACTGGATGACGAAATCGACGGCCTGGCCGTTGAACAGGCTGCCGATTCCCAAGATGTCATCGCCAAGCGAGCCGGCCTCGAAATAGACGAAGCTCAAGGCGAAGCCCAGCGCGTAAAGCCCGCCGCCACGCACTTTCCATACCTTGCGAAACCAGTCACGAAACCAGCCGTGGGATTTCTCCGGCAAGACGCGCGCGCCATCGCCGATCAGCTGGCTTATCGAGCGATTACCACTCGCTTTGGTGTCCGGTTCCTGGTCCAAAGAATCAAGACTTGTCGAGCTTCGAGAACTTCGTGCCTTCCAGCGTCAGGTTGTACATCAAGCCCTTCGAGCCAAAGATAAAACCCACGACCGGGTCTTTAATGTTGTCACTGTCGATGGTCTTGCCGGCACCGATGTCGATCAGCGCGACCGAACCATCGACGCCGACTTTCCAGCCCTCTGAGTTACGAAATTTGTCCAACGCCTCACGCGTCATGAACGCGATCACGATCGACTTGGCCTGGGCACCTAGTTGCAATCCGAAGGATCCACTCGTGGTCCGGTAGTAAGCTACAGTAGAACCACCAACACGCAGAGCGCCCTCTCCCGATTCCGCACCGATACCAATGCCTACTTTGATAACTCGTGGAAACACCAGGTAGCCGGCCGCCTGGTTCAGAAATACATCAGCACCGTCGACATCTTCCCTGAATACCTGCAGAGCTTTGTTGGACTCACGATTTATCTTGTCGGCAGATGCAGCCAGAACCGACGTCGCGAATAATAGTGTCGTAACGAGTAACAACGGACGCAGAAAATTGCTGTGCTTTATCATTACAAAGATTCCTGTTTGAGGGGCTGTCGGGCATGCAGACCCGCTAATGGTGGGCAATAATAGCCCAATATTCATCGCGTAGCCTAAGTCTTGGTCCCTGAACCAGCACTGAATGCTCCACGCTCAGGGCGGCCTAGGGGGCGGCAGACAGGAATGCCTCCAACAATTGCCGCAGCGTGGCTCGGAGGCGGCCCGCCTTTTCAGCGTCAAAAACCGTGGTCGTCTCGTCCATGTAAGCGCGCTGGGCGATTTCGAGCTGGATCGCATATACCCGTTTTTCAGGATCGCCGTAGTGGCGCGTAATATGGCCACCTTTGAAGCGATCGTTAAGCACGGCACTGTACGGGCTGGCGGAAGCCACCTTTATGACCGCCGCTTCAATCGAAGCCGCGCAACTCTTGCCGCTGTTCGTGCCGATATTGAGCTCGGGCAATTCGCCATCGAACAGGCGCGGCACGATGCTCGGAATCGAGTGTGCATCCCAAAGCAAGGCGTATCCGTGCTTCGTACGCATGGCGGCAAGCGTTGACTCGATGCGTGCATGATAAGGTCCCCAGTACGTCGAGATTCGCGCCAGTTTCTCCTCCTCGGTAACCCCACCTTCCTGGTAGATGTCTTCGCCCGAAAAGGTCTGTTCGGGACACAGACCGGTGACGATTTGTCCCGGATACAGAGCGTCATCTGTCGCAGAGCGATTGAGATCGACGACATAGCGCGAGTAGTTTGCGAGCTGAATCGACGCGCCGAGGTCGCGCGCAAAGTCATAAAGCTCGGCAACGTGCCAATCCGTGTCCGGCACGGCGAGTCCGGCCGGGGTCATGCGGGCACGCAGGTCATCAGGAATGTGGCAACCGTCGTGCGGCACGCTGATCAAGAGGGGCAATTCACCCTCGAACGTGCTGACGACCTCGATCATGTGGTCAGGCTGGGCAGTATCGACGCGGCGTACTGACAGAAATGTCCATCATCAATCGTGGCTGCGACTCGCCGGATATCAGAAGACAAGGACCGGTCCTCGACATAGCGTGGCGATATCTCTCGCAGAGCGACAAGAACGCTCTCGATCGCGGGCGAACTTTTCTGAGGATGATGGAAATCGATGCCCTGCGCGGCCGCCAGCAGTTCGATTGCCACAATATCCGCTACATTATCGAGCATCGTGTGCAGACGGCGCGCGGCGAACGTCGCCATGCTGACATGATCTTCCTGGTTGGCCGACGTCGGAATACTATCCACGCTCGCAGGATGCGCATGCGACTTGTTTTCGCTTGCAAGCGCTGCGGCCGTAACCTGAGCCATCATGAAACCACTGTTGAGTCCGACCTCGGCAACAAGAAACGGGGGCAAACCACTAAGATGCGTATCAATGAGCAGTGCGATACGTCGTTCGGACAGGGCGCCGATCTCGGCAACGGCCAGTGCCAGGTAATCGGCCGCCAAGGCAACCGGTTCGGCATGAAAGTTTCCGCCTGACAAAACAGCATGAGAATCGACGAAGACCAACGGATTGTCAGTCACCGCATTCGCCTCGGTCTGCAGAACCGAGCAGACGTGGCGCACGACGTCGAGGCACGCCCCTACAACCTGCGGCTGACAGCGAATTGAATACGGGTCCTGAACGCGCTCGCATTCAAGATGGGATGCCCGAATATCACTGCCCTGCATCAACTCACGCAAAACACCGGCGACCGCGATTTGTCCACCGTGGCCACGCACAGTCTGGATGCGTTTGTCGAAAGGTGTATCGCTGCCCTTGATCGCGTCGGATGACATGGCTCCTGCCATCAGCGAAGCAGCAAGAATATTCTCGGTCCGAAATACGGCGGCCAGTGCCAATGCCGTGGACACCTGTGTGCCATTTAGCAATGCAAGGCCTTCCTTGGGCGCGAGCCTGATTGGCTCGATGCCCGCTTCTTTCAGCGCGATCGGCGCGGGAACGAGATTGCCATTGACGCGAACCTCGCCAATGCCAATCAACGCGCCCGCCATGTGCGCCAACGGCGCCAGGTCTCCTGATGCGCCGACGGAGCCACGCGACGGAATGCGTGGATAGATGTTGTTGTTAATGAGCGCAATTAACGCGTCGACGAGCTCCAGACGAACACCGGAAAATCCTTCGGCCAGCGCCACGACTTTCATCAGCATGATCAGGCGGACGATCTCGTCTTCAAGGTCTTCACCGACACCCACGGCGTGTGAACGGACGAGGTTTTCCTGGAGATGTGCCAGTTCATCGTTGCTGATGCGTACCTGCGCCATCTGGCCAAAACCGGTGTTTACGCCATAGACTGTATCGCCGTGCGCAACGACTTGATCGATGAACTCATTGGCTTCCGCGATGCGCGCCTGCGCATCGTTACCGAGCGAGACCGTCACGTTGTCATGCCAGGCCACACGCAGGTTGGCGAGCGTCACCATTTGATTTTCGATCAGGAGGTTCATGATGTGCTCCCGGTGTCTACCATCGGCAGATTCAGGCCGTTCTCCCGCGCACAATCGATGGCACTTTCGTAACCTGCGTCCGCATGCCGCATGACGCCGCTGGCCGGATCGTTCCATAGCACGCGTGCAATTCTCCGATCCGCATCGGCACTACCGTCGCAGACAATCACGAGACCCGCATGCTGCGAGTAACCCATGCCAACGCCGCCGCCGTGGTGCAACGACACCCAGGTCGCGCCACTCGCTGTGCTCAACAGCGCGTTGAGCATGGCCCAGTCCGAAACAGCGTCGCTACCGTCGAGCATCGATTCGGTCTCCCGATTCGGGCTCGCAACCGATCCACTATCCAGGTGGTCGCGCCCGATGACGACCGGCGCCTTGAGTTCGCCGCTACGTACCATCTCGTTGAAGGCCAGTCCAAGCTTGTCCCGCTGGCCGAGTCCGACCCAACAGATCCTTGCAGGCAGGCCTTGAAAGTGAATGCGTTCGCGCGCCGCATCCAGCCAGTTGTGCAGGTGATGATCATCCGGGATCAGTTCCTTGACCTTCGCATCCGTCTTGTAAATGTCCTCAGGGTCACCTGACAAAGCCGCCCACCGGAACGGACCGATCCCGCGGCAAAACAGGGGGCGCACGTAAGCGGGTACAAAGCCCGGAAAGTCGAAGGCATTTTCAACGCCCTCGTCGAATGCCACCTGCCGGATATTGTTGCCGTAATCGAACGTCGGTATGCCCTGTTTCTGGAAGTCGAGCATCGCTCGTACATGCACTGCCATCGATTTGGACGCCGCAACAGCGACTGCATCCGGATTGCTGTCTCTTTGCTCATACCATTGTGGAACCGTCCAGCCGATCGGCAGGTAGCCGTTTGCCGGGTCGTGTGCCGACGTCTGGTCGGTTACGGCGTCCGGCCGAATGCCGAGCCTCACCATTTCGGGCAAAATCTCTGCGGCGTTACCCAGCAGGCCCACCGAAATCGCTTTCTTGTCGCGAATCGACCTGTCGATAATCTCCATCGCATCTTCGATTGTCTTCGCGCTCGTGTCGAGGTAACCGGTGTCCAGCCGCATGTCGATGCGATCGGACTGACACTCGATCGCAAGCATCGACACGCCCGCCATCGTGGCGGCCAGGGGCTGGGCGCCACCCATGCCACCGAGGCCCGCCGTCAGAATCCAGCGCCCGGCGAGATCCCCGCGGTAGTGCTGCCGCCCCATCTCCACAAACGTCTCGTAGGTGCCCTGCACGATTCCCTGGCTACCGATATAGATCCACGAACCGGCCGTCATCTGGCCAAACATCATCAGGCCTTTCTTATCCAGCTCGCGAAAGTGCTCCCAGTTCGCCCACGCGGGCACGAGGTTTGAGTTCGCAATCAATACGCGCGGCGCGTCCGCATGCGTCGTGAATACACCAACGGGCTTGCCTGATTGCACCAACAAGGTCTCATCGTTTTCGAGCGCCTTCAGCGCGGCGACGATCGCATCGAAACACTCCCAGTTGCGCGCCGCTTTACCGATGCCGCCGTAAACCACGAGATCCTGCGGCCGTTCGGCCACCTCCGGATCGAGGTTGTTCATGAGCATCCGCAGTGGGGCCTCGGTCAGCCAGCTCTTGGCCTGCAACGTCGTACCTGTGGCCGCCTTAATGATCTTGTTCATTGCCGTAGTTCCTCCAACTGCACAACATCAGCCGATGTCGTCCGGGCTGTTCCGGGTGGTGTGTAGTGTCCGGTCAACTCATAACGGCCGCCCGGGTGGTGTAAGCGTGCGAAGGTCACCGGCCGCCCGTCCGACCAGGTGCGCCGTATTACAACCAGGCTCGCCTCACCGTCATCGATATGCAGGTACTTCTTTACTGCACCGTTCGGCAGGCTCGCGCGCACCACCTGTTCGGCCTCCTGCAGCGGCGCTACGGACGTCAGGTACGCACTGGGCGTTACGGATTCGAAGTCCTGTTCCAGGCAGTCCGGTGCAAAACTTGCAAGTACGTGTCGATCTTCCAGCTGTATCGGCACGTCGTTCTCGAAATGCACGAGCAATAAATGAAACACACCCGTGCCTTGCGGGACATGCAGTGCCTTCGCAACCTCACCGCGGGCGTGCTGCAGCGACTGGCGAATAACCTGGCTGGAATGCACATGCCCGCGCAGCGCGATCTCGTCCGCGATATTGTGAACTTCGAGCAGATGTGACTGCGAACGGTAGTCGGACACAAACGTACCCCGACCCGCCACTCGCTCCACGTAGCCTTCATCGTTTAATTCGCGTAACGCGCGATTCGCGGTCATGCGCGACACACTCATCGACTCGACGAGTTCGTTTTCGGATGGCACACGATCGCTGGGCTGCAGCTCACCTGATGAAATGCGCCCTATGATCAGGTCTTTCAGCTGTTGATAGCGTGGTTTTGCCGGGATCATCGCGCACCTCTCAGCGTCTGCATCGTTGCAGCGTACTCCGCGCGGGCCCGATTGCGATCGACATGCATTGCGTCGATGACACGCCAGTCGCCATTCACCATGACGCGTTCGACCGGCAACGGGTATCCGGAGAAAACGAGTGCATCGAGCCGCGACTCGTCATTGTGTCCGGCGAGCATCGGATCGTCATCGCTCAGGACCACGAGGTCTGCCGGTGCCCCCTTGGCAAGACCGGTCGTCGTCTGGCCGAGAGCAAAGGCACCGCCCTCGAGGGCGCGTGAAAACAACTCACGACCCACATGGCTGTCGCGCAGCGACACGACGTTGCGCGATCGCGTAGCCAGACGTTGGCCGTATTCAAGCCATCGCAATTCCTCAAACGGATTGATCGAGATATGGCTGTCCGAGCCGATCGCGATCCGGCCTCCTTCCTGCAAGAAATCATGCAAAGGAAACAAACCGTCGCCGAGATTCGCCTCCGTGCTTGGACAAAGCACGACCACCGCGCCCGACCCCGCCAGGGCCGCTGTTTCATCGAAGTCCATGTGAGTGGCGTGTACCAGGCACCATCCCTCTGCAACCTCAAAGTTCTCCAGCAGCCAGCGGACGGGACGGCGGCCGTACGCGGACATGCACTGGTCGACCTCGCGCTGTTGCTCCGCTATGTGCAAGTGCATCGGGGCATTGTGGTTATGGGCCGCCTGCGCGATCGCCGCAAGCGACTCGCGAATGACAGCCCGTAGACTGTGCGCGCCGATGCCTATGCCGAACGACTCGCTTTTATAGTCGGCGGCCCTCTTGTAGTGCGCAAGAAACGCGTCGAGCGTCATGGCGAAGTTACGCTGATCGGCATCCGGCTCTGGATCGTGAAATCCGGCGCGTTCGTAAAGTACGGGGACATAGGTCAGCCGAATGCCACTATCGCTCGCCGCACGAACGATCGCTTGCAGCATGGCATCCTGTCTGTCCGGGTTTCGCGGGTCACGATGCAGGTAATGAAATTCTGCGACGGACGTGTAACCGCTCGACAGCATTTCACAGTAGACCTGCCGGGCGATCGCCGTCAACGCCGCCGCATCAACCCGCCCGGCAAGTTCATACATGCGCTCACGCCAGGTCCAGAAACTATCGTGACCCGCGGGCGATCGCTGCTCGGTGTGCCCGGCCAACGCGCGCTGAAATGCGTGGCTGTGCGCATTGCACAAACCCGGGATCACACAGCCTGCCAGCGTGTCATCCGCTCCGGGCTTCGCGGCCACTTCGATGCTTTTTATACGGCCATGGTCGATGCGCAGGCGAACATCGTCATTCCAGCCGTCTGGCAATAGCACTTTACTGGCGAACAGGCGGGTCATAAGGTCCTCATGAAGTTGTATATACAGGCTAGTACATGGTAATTTCGAATGCAATTTCGCGGAGGCAATTGATGGCCGATTGGGACCTGCTGCTCACGGACGCGCGTATCGCAACCCTGGGGGCCGAAGCGCCGGAATACGGTGAAATCACCGACGGCGCGCTGGCGATTGCCGATGGTTTGATCGACTGGATCGGACCTCAGGCGGACCTGCCGTCGAGCAACGCCACAACAACACGCTCCGTGTCGGGCCGGTGGCTCACACCGGCGCTCATCGACTGCCATACCCATCTCGTTTTCGGCGGTGACCGGTCCGAGGAGTTCGAACAACGGCTGCAAGGCGCAAGCTACGAAGACATCGCGAAAGCCGGCGGAGGCATACTCTCGACGGTACGCGCGACGCGTGACGCGTCCGCGGATGAACTCTTCGATGCGGCTCTGCCGCGCGTACAATCGCTACTCGCCGAAGGCGTTGCGACCGTCGAGATCAAATCCGGCTATGGACTCGATGTCGAAAACGAGTTGAAGATGCTCGAGGTCGCGAGACGACTCGGCGAATCATCGGGCATCAACGTTCGCGCGACATTACTGGCGGCACACACCGTACCCCCGGAGTTCAAAGGAAAAGCGGACGACTACATTGACCTGATTTGCAACGAACTGCTTCCCGTCGTTACCGAACGTGGGCTTGCGGATGCAATAGACGCTTACTGCGAGTCAATCGCCTTCAGTGCACCGCAAATCGCGAAGCTGTTTCGCAAGGCCAACGAACTGGGCTTGCCCGTCAAATTGCACGCGGACCAGCTTAGTGACGGCGGGGGGGCCGAACTCGCGGCGTTCTTCGACGCGCTTTCAGCCGATCACCTGGAGTACACGTCGACAACCGGAGTCGAAGCCATGGCCAAAGCCGGCGCGGTCGCCGTTCTGCTGCCCGGTGCTTACCTCTCGCTCGGCGAGACACAGCACCCCCCGATTGCAGCGCTGCGTTCGAACGCCGTGCCTATTGCCGTCGCCAGCGACTGCAATCCCGGAACCTCTCCGATGTGTTCTCTGCGCAACGCCATGATGCTGGCTAGCCGGCTTTTCGGCCTGACACCGCTCGAGTGCCTGGCCGGCGCGACGCGCGAGGCGGCGCGCGCGCTCGGACTTTCACCGGATCGCGGCACGCTCGAAGTCGGAAAGCGAGCGGACATCGCAATCTGGGACATTGGCCACCCACGTGAGATCACCTACTGGATGGGAACCCCGCAGCTCGCGGAGCTTTTCCTAGCAGATACAATCCAGGGCGAGCACACTACACGCCCTTGAACGCGCACCTCATGAAATCTCGCAGCTTCGTCCTGACCTTGGGCGTATTGACGGCTATGGCGGCGCTAACAGTGGATATGAGTCTGCCTGCCATTCCATCGATGGTCGACGCGCTCGAATCAACGCTGACACACGGCCAGCAGATTGTCGGCATCTTCATGTTGGGTATGGCCGTCGGGCAAATTCCGGCCGGCCTGTTCTCTGATCGCCTGGGTCGAATGCCGACGCTGTATACCGGGATGACGCTGTTTGCGGTCGCCGCGACCGTCGCTGCCGCATCCAGCGACATGGAGTGGCTGCTGATCGCTCGTTTCGTACAGGGCGTCGGCGCCGCGTCCGCCGTCGTGCTTTCCAGGGCAATCGTTCGCGATATCGCATCCGGACGAGACGCAGCGCGCCTTATGTCATTGCTGACCATGATTTTCACAGCGGCGCCGGTCATCGCGCCGACGTTTGGTGCGCTGCTCGTCGCACAATGGGGGTGGCGAGCGCCATTCATTGCCATCGCCATCTGCGCCTACCTGATGCTTTTTGCTATTCGAGCAAACCTCGTCGAGACTCACAAACCGGTGGTCAGCGAGCACCCCGTTCGACAACTCATCTCCAGTTTCAGTGAATTCTTTTCGCATCGCCAAAGTGTGTTCGGCCTGCTGTTGCTGTTGTTGCTGCCCGCCGGATTCTTGTCAGTCATCGCCGTATCGGCCGCACTGACCGTCGAAATCTACGGCTACTCCGTCCAGGCATATGGGCTGATTTTCGCGTGCGCCGGATTGTCGATACTTGTGGGATCCGTTGCCAACCGCGTGTTGGTCATGCGCTTCGACCAGCTACAGCTCATTGTTCTTGGCGTCAGTCTGATCTTCATTTCGAGCGCACAGCTGGCGATCATCGCCTGGCTCGACTACGCACCCTTCTGGTGGCTATGGTCCTGCGTTTGCCTGTTCATGTTCACGATCGCGATCCTGATGTCCAACGCGATGGTCATTGCTCTTGACCCGCTGCCAAGAATCGCGGGCGTCGCGTCATCGATCGTCGGCACGCTGCAGAATATTACGGGTGCAGGCGGCGCTTTGTTGGCGGCGTTGATTTATGACGGTTCGGTACGTAACGCGGTTGTCATCATAGCGACCGCCGGATTGCTGACAACCGTGATTTTCTTGCTGCGGCCTTTCATCGCACCGGGACCCTTCGTACATCATCCCGAAGAACTGGCACGCGATTGACGATTACTTTGAACGTGTGGGTTATCGGCAGGCGCCGGGCAGATGCTTGTCCTGGATCACCCCCGCGCTGGCACAGGTCCAACCAACGCTACCGTTGTTGTCTACGCCCGTAATCGTCACCGTCTGACCCGAGATCTCAGTGTGGGCATTGTTTCCATATTGAATATTGATGACGTTGTCGACCACTGCCACCTGCGCGGTGAAGTCACCGACAATTCCGGTGGGAGCTGCGAGTCCGGCAGACGTATTATCGGATGGCCAGCTGCCGGTATTCATATAGAACTCGCTGACGGTAACTCTGGCGCCGCTTGACAGATTCAGGCCTTCGGCGATCTGGGTGCGGATCGTATATCGTTGATACATCGGAATAGCGATTGCGGCCAGGATGCCGATAATCGCAACGACGATCATGAGCTCGATCAACGTGAAGCCGCGTTGGGTATTGGTCATTTGTTTTACCGCGATGCTAATGTGGGTAATACTATCGATGTTCATATCGTAGCCGGTGCGCTACAAAGAAACGTCGAACTAGGTCTTAGTTTGCCCCTGTCGCGCCAAGATGTCGCCGAACGGCGACACATCGAAAACTGTGAACTGCGTCCGAAATTATGTTAATTCACGGCGTCACGGCATGGACCTCAATGCCGTGCACCGCGCTCATTCCGTCACCGGTTTCCCGGTTCGTAATCAGGCCTCTCAGGCCGCTTCTCTCCTGGCCGTCTTTTTCTTGGCCGCTTTCTTCTTGGTGGCCTTTTTCTTCGTCACCTTTTTCTTTGTCACCTTTTTTTTTGCTGCCTTTTTCTTGGCCGCTTTCTTCTTGGTGGCCTTTTTCTTCGTCACCTTTTTCCTGGCCGGCTTGCCCAGAAGCTGACGCCGGACCTTTGCCATGGCTCTGTCGATATGCAGGGCATGAGACAGGTGATCACGGGCGTTGGCCAGATCATCCATCACCGGGGCCAGGTCTTTACGCAGCTGAGCCGCGTCGCTTCGCGCCCCATCGAGCATTTTTTCCAGGCCTCGAATCTGTTTCCTGAGTTCTCGCTTCGCCTTAGTGGCAGTGGTACTCGCCAGCCGTTCGCTTTTCCGCTGTAGTTGAGCCCGCGTCCGCTTGGCGCGCGCATTCGCCCGACTAATCTCCGTCCTCAATTTCTTGCGCTGCCGATCCAGCTCTTTGGTGGCGCGCTTTGCAGTCGTCAAGAACTCCTTCTTGGTCCGCTGCAGGGTCTTTTCCAGTTCGCTCAGTTCGTTGCTCATGGTCATGCCTCCCAAATAATAACTGCTTCAGGTTGTGTCGACTAACAATAACAGGAATAGGGTTCCCAGGGTGTATCGCGCGGCGGCAGCCGCCAGCTTCAGGGCAATTCAACCAAAACCTCTGGTAGATCTTTGCGTGATTGCGCCGGCGTCAGTTTCGGAAAACCAAACCAGATCAGGCCGACAACAAACGCTTCGGATTCGTCGACCCCGATGATCTCGAAAAATCGCGGGTCTCGCGTGATATCGCCTGTTGTCCATTTCGATCCGACCCCGGCTTTCCAGAGATACAGCATGAAGTTCTGTACGGCAGCACTGCACGCTGCGTAGTCTTCGTTCTGTCGAAGTTCGTCGTCGTTGCGGTGGCATGTCACAATCAGCCAACCAGGCTTCTCCGCCCAGCTCTCGCGTTTGTGCAAGCCAAGCTCAGCGCCCTTCTTCCTGGTCACGACTCGCTGACAGAGATCCAGTATCTCTTGCACCGTTTGTTCGCCTGGAAGTATGAAGCGCCAGGGTTCTGTCACGTGGTGGTTGGGCGCCCACGTCGCGACTTCTATCGCGTCGCGAACGAGCTCATTCGGCACCGGCGTTTGCAAGTAGAGGTTGACGCTACGCCGGCCGCGCAAGACTTCGGCGAATTCCCGAAGTCCCTGTGTTTCGTAACTGGGCACCGCTTTCTTCATCAGACACGTTCGATAATCATGGCAATGCCCTGCCCAACGCCGATGCACATGGCGCAAAGTGCCAGGCGCCCGTCGCTACGCCGCAGCTCGTAAGCTGCGGTCGTCACAAGCCGCGCCCCCGACATGCCCAATGGGTGCCCCAGGGCGATCGCCCCACCGTTTGGATTAACGTGCTCTGCGTCATCCGCAACTCCCAGTTGCCGTAACGTCGCGAGGCCCTGCGCCGCAAACGCCTCGTTGAGTTCAATAACGTCCATCTGTTTGATGCTCATGCCGCACTGTTCCAGCACTTTTTGTGAGGCCGGCGCCGGACCGATACCCATGATGCGTGGCTCCACGCCCGCAACCGCCCAGCCAACGATGCGTGCCAGCGGCTCGAGCCCGTGCGACTTTGCGGCGTCCTCGCTGGCAACGAGCATTGCACAAGCACCGTCGTTGATACCGGACGCGTTGCCCGCGGTAATCGTGCCATCCATCCGAACGATGGGTTTAAGTTCGGCCAGCCCTTCGATCGTCGAACCGTGTCGCGGGTGCTCGTCTTTGTCGACAAGAAGCGGATCGCCACGTTTTTGCGGCACCGAGACCGCAATAATCTCATCATCGAATTTGCCCGCCACGCTGGCAGCCTCGGCGCGGTGCTGGCTGCGCAATGCGAACATGTCCTGATCGTCTCGCGATATCAGAAACCCGTCAGCGACATTCTCGGCAGTCTCCGCCATTGAATCGACACCGTATTGCTCCTCCAGTTTCTTATTGACGAAGCGCCAGCCAAGCGTCGTGTCGTATAGCTCGGCATTCCTTCCAAACGCGGCGGACTGCTTCGGCATGACAAATGGCGCTCGCGACATCGACTCGACGCCACCAGCAATTCCCAGTTGAATGGCACCGGTTCGAATACTGTCCGCAATGTTGCCAATCGCGTTCATGCCTGAACCGCAAAGGCGATTAACCGTAACCGCCGGTACCGTCACGGGCAGACCGGCCAACAACAGCGACATGCGAGCCACGTTGCGGTTGTCTTCCCCTGCCTGGTTCGCGCAGCCGTAAGCGAGATCTTCAATCGCAACGGGGTTTAAGGTCACGTTTCGTTCCAGCAGTGCAGCCATTGGAATGGCGCCAAGGTCATCAGTGCGCACGGCGGACAGCACGCCCCCATAACGCCCGATGGGCGTTCGAATCGCGTCACATATGAATGCCTCGAACATCCTGGCTACTTCAGTCCAACGGTCATGCGACGCAACACGTCATTTTTTGCGATGAAATGATTATAGATGGCACCGAGCACGTGCGCGACGAGCAGCACGGCAATGATCTTCCACGCAAATTCGTGGATCTCTTCCCAGAATTCATGGTTGTCGTGATTCTCCGCGACCGGCAGTGGCACAGAGAACAGTCCGAAGAATGACAACGGATTGCCGCCTGTGGACACCACCATGCCTCCGGCAATCAGTTGCAAGAACACGGCGCCATACAGGCCCCAGTGAACCACGGTAGCGCTCAAGCGCTGCCATGTGGCCATACCGTCCGGGTGCGCCGGCACCTCGTTGATAACGCGCCAGATTATTCTCAGTGTCATCAGGGCGAATACGGCCAGGGCGATTGAGCCATGGATAAAACGAATCTCTGTTTTCTCCGGACCGCGTTCCAGGCCGGATTGCTCGATACCCAGGTAGATCAGGGCGAATATTCCGATAGCTACCAGCCAGTGCAATGCCTTCGCCAGTGACCCAAATTCGATCGTCGTGTT
>Ga0255046_10000174_pt1 | contig 15586 bp, 11 predicted proteins | sample BC1_12_27_MG_FD_183632 | JGI IMG/M metagenome (GOLD analysis project Ga0255046, IMG submission 183632) | Seawater microbial communities from Strait of Georgia, British Columbia, Canada - BC1_12_27 | ecosystem: Environmental > Aquatic > Marine > Strait | place: Canada: British Columbia...
TAGCGGGCGAAAACGTCACTGATCGTAAAGACCCGCACGTGCCCCATATGCAGCTTGCCGCTGGGGTAGGGAAACATCGTCAGGCAGTAGAATTTTTCGCTGTTCGGGTCTTCACTGACCTCGAAACTGCGGGCGTCGGCCCAGTGGGCCTGTGCGGCCTTCTCGACGATGTCGGGCTGGTAAGGGGTGCTCATCGGTGTCGCTTTGATTGTGTGGCTGGGAAAAACCCGAAGCCTACATGAACAGGCTGCGATGCGCAGCCTGCAGCCTTTATGAGTCCTGCATCAGGCCCCTCACAGGCTGCTGTTTTTTCGCACCCAGAACCCGCCGATAATTGCGAGGCAAAGCCCGATGATGGGGATATTGCCGAAGCTCGCGTAGGGCGTCATGCCACGTCTCGGTTCGATGTCGGCCGTCATAAGCTCCTGCTCGAACTGTTTACCCACCTCGAGCAGTGCGCCATCGGCGCCGATAAATGCACTGATTCCCGTGTTCGTCGAGCGGATGGCATTACGCCCCACCTCGAGCGCCCGCATGCGGGCGATCTCCAGGTGTTGGTGCGGCGCAATCGAATCACCGAACCAGGCATCGTTGCTCACGTTGATCAGGAGATTAGCTTCCGGAAAGGCGTAAAGCTGCTCGGCGCCATAGGCATCCTCGTAGCAAATCGCGACGGCAAGCTTGGCGCCATTTGCTGCTACGAGGAGCGGCTGAACGGTCTCCCCAGCCAACAAATCCGAGTGCGGCAAATTTTGCATCTTCATCCACTCGCGGATACTGGGTGGAACCGGAAAATATTCGCCGAAAGGCACCAGGTGGCGTTTACGATAAGACTGCTGCTCGTCACCGCCAACAATAAAAACACTGTTATAGATGCTGCCCTCGGGGTTACGCTCGAAACTGCGTTCAAGAATGCCAAACACGACGCTTCGATTACTGCCATGGAGATCGCTTTTCACCAGCTTGATGTAAGCGTTCACCTGGTCGTTCAAAGCAGGAATCGCCACCTCTGGCCAGACAACGATTTCGCTGTCCGGGACGCTGAGGGTCGAGCGACGATAAAACTCCATGATCGGTTGCAGCTGATCGCGATCCCACTTCTTGTCCTGGGAAACGCCCGCCTGGACGATGCTCGCTCGAATCGGCTTGCCGGTTGGCTCGGTCCAGTCAGGAAGAAAAAGGATACCGCCAATTAACCACGGCAAGACAATGGCAGATAGCGCGACGATACGTTGCGCGCCGGTCGACGTGAATACGACGACTACCGCCGTTGTGCTGACGAGCAGCATGAACGACACGCCGTAGACACCAAGCACTGGCGCCCAACCCGCGAACAGGCCGTCTATTTGCCCATAGCCCAGCGCGAGCCAGGGAAACCCGGTGAAGGCCCAACCGCGCAGCCACTCAATCAGTACCCAGGCAGCCGGCGCAACGAGCAACATCTGCCAGGATTCTCCCTGCGAGAGATGGCTGATCAGCCATCCTGCAATCCACAGGAACGACGCCAAGATCACGGCCAGTCCGATCATGAGCAGCAGGGCGATCCATGGTGCGGCATTGCCAAACACGTGCACCGAGATGTAGATCCAGTACGTGCCCGTGAGAAACATTCCCAGACCGAACCAGAATGCGTGCCCGCCCGCATCGCGTGGTGATACGGTCATGCATATGTATAACAGCGGCAAGACGAGCAACGGCGACAGCAGTGACCAGCCAAACGGTGCGAAACCGAGCGACATCGCACAACCCAGAATGAATGCAATCAGGCGGCTGAGGCCCGGCCGGTCAGCCGGCAGCAGTAAGACGGGATGCATGTCCTTTGCCACGGGTCTTAGTCGCTGTGCCGCTGAACCTGCAGCGCGTCAACGCGCCGCTTGTCGGCCTTGATGACCGCAAATTCGAATCCGCCAAAGTTGACCTTCTCGCCACGACGCGGCAGACGTCCGAGCACGTGCATGACGAGACCACCAACCGTGTCGTATTCCTCATCCTCAAGTTCGCATTCAAAATATTCGTTGAAGTCTTCGACTCGCGTAAGCGCGCGTACCGCGTAACTCGGCTTGCCGTTTCGATCGCCGTCGGGACGAATGAACTCCGCTTCCTCCTGGTCATGCTCGTCATCGATCTCTCCGACGATTTCCTCAAGAACATCCTCGATCGTGAGCAAGCCGGCCACACCACCGTATTCATCGACGACAATCGCCATATGGTTGTGACTGGCACGAAATTCTTTGAGCAGCGCATTCAAGCGTTTCGACTCGGGGATAACCGATGCGGGTCGCAACAGTTTTCGTATGGTGACTTCTTTTGCGGCGTCGGTGCCGAAGTAACGCAACAGGTCTTTTGCCAGCAAGACGCCCAGCACCTCATCGCGGTCTTCACCGATGACCGGGAACCGGGAATGGCCGGATTCAACGATCAGCGACAGTATTTCGTCGAAGTCCTGCTCAATGTCGATAACCACCATCTGCGAGCGAGGCACCATAACTTCGCGAACCTGGGTTTCGGATACCTCGAGGACACCGGAGAGCATGCTCTTCTCTTCCGCGTCCAGATCGATTTCGGTTCGTATGAAGGTCTGTATTTCATCGCGGCTCCAGGGTTCACCCTTGAATGCGCGCTTGATGCGCGCCACGAGTCCGGGTGTTCCTGGGCCGCTCGTACTTGGCGGTTTTTCGTTCATAATCTCAAGGGCCTGTTGGCATTCAGTTCAACGGCCCTGCCGGCGTCCGATTTCCGTCCGGCAAGGCAGAAGAAGCGTAGTTTATCGTGATCAATGAGCGACTGATAACGCCACCGGGCATAAATCGGGCCCGGCCCTTCGGGTTGCGATTGACAACGCGCTACTCGTCGTTGCTCGTCGCTTGTTTGAAGTTACCAAATGGCGCTCCTCGCGCCTCGATTGGCGCGTTGTCAATCGCAACAGGGCAGCTGAACTAAATGCCAACAGGCCCTGAGTCTATCAGGTCTTTATCATTACATTACGTACGGGTCAGCCACACCGTTCGACGTTAATATCCGGGCCTCAAGGCCCTCCATTTCAACGGCCTCAACATCACTTTCGTGATCAAATCCCAGCAAATGCAGTGTCCCATGAACCAACATGTGCGCCCAATGGTCGCCAACAGCCTTGCCTTGTCGGGCGGCCTCGTCGCTGACGACCGCGGCACAGACAACGATATCGCCCAGCGCCTGCCCGGCCTCGGCAGGCAGCCCCGCGATTTCTCCGGCCGGGAAAGACAGCACGTTGGTCACGCTGTCCTTATTCCGGTATTCATCGTTCAGCGACCGCATTTCATCTGTATCGACCAGCTTCACCGATAATTCAGTGCCGTCAGCCAGGCATCTCCCGGATCCTTCGACCGCAGAAGTCACCCAGTATTTGATTTGTTGCGCCGACGGAATATCAGAATTCTTGCACGCGACCTGAACGTCAACGACGAGCGAGGATTGAGTCGTCACTTGATCGAGTCGACTCGCTTTTCACTTTCTTCGTAAGCCTTGACGATGCGTTGCACCAGCTGGTGTCGAACCACGTCTTTGGGCGTGAAGTAGGTGAAGACCACTCCCTTGACGTTCTGGAGAACTTCGATCGCATTCTTGAGGCCGGACTCCTTACCAGCAGGCAAATCGATCTGCGTGATGTCGCCGGTGACGACGGCACGCGACCCGAAACCGATGCGCGTTAAAAACATCTTCATCTGCTCGACACTGGTATTTTGTGCCTCGTCCAGGATGACGAAAGACTCATTGAGAGAACGTCCGCGCATGAATGCGAGTGGGGCGATCTCGATAACATTCCGCTCAATCAGTCGGGTCACCCGCTCGGCACCGATCATGTCGTAAAGCGCGTCGTACATTGGCCGCAGGTAGGGGTCGACCTTTTGTGATAAATCACCCGGCAAAAAACCGAGTCGCTCGCCCGCCTCAACGGCGGGTCGAACCAGTACGATTCTCCGAACCTGTTCGTTTTCGAGCGAATCGACAGCGCTTGCAACCGCAAGATACGTTTTGCCGGTTCCGGCCGGGCCGATACCGAAGGCGAGATCCTGTTGCTGAATGCTCGTCATATACGCGGTCTGGTTCGCACCACGTGGGCGGATCAATTTATGCGGTGTCTGAATGGTAAAGACTTCGTCGTCCGCTATCTCGGTTTCTGGCGTTGTCGCGTCCGCATCATTCATAAATGACTCCTGCAACAGCATATGTACTCGCTCCGCGTCCAGCCGCTCCCTGTCGGTCATCTCGAACAACGACAGCAATACGTCACCTCCGACCTCAGCCGCTCCGGGACGGCCGGTAACCCGGAAGCGATTTCCGCGGCTGGCGATTTCGACATCAAGGCGGCGTTCGATTTGCCGCAAGTGTTCATCAAACTGGCCGCACAGATTCGCCAGGCGGTTATTATCAGCGGGCTCGAGGACAATGTCCCGAAAAATCCGGACAGCATTCAAAGTCTGTATTTAGAACCTCTGAGCAAGAAGCAGCCTGTCAGGCTGACAGGAGGGCGGCCGCATCGGGCCGCACGCATGGCGGGATATCTATCAGGGCAATAGACCATTGGCTGCCAGATTACCCTGAAGCGCGCGCCTTGGGAAGTACCAGCCGCCCACGCAAGGAGTTCGGCAGCGCCTCGGTAATCACGACGTCGACAAACTCACCAATGTACGACGGATCAGCATCGAAATTTACCCAGCGATTGTTTTCGGTCCGACCCGCAACCTGGCTTGCGCTCTTCTTGGAGGTCTTCTCGACCAATATCCGCTGCGTCGTCCCTATCATTTGCCGACTGATTTCCATGGCTTGCTGGTTAATTCGCGCCTGCAAAAGCTGCAGTCGCTGCTTCTTCACAGCCATCGGCGTGTCATCGGCGAGGCTTGCAGCCGGCGTACCCGGACGGGCGCTGTAGATAAAGCTGAAAGACTGGTCAAAGCCGATATCGGCAACCAGGTTCATCAGGGCTTCGAAGTCTTTTTCGGTTTCGCCGGGAAAACCAATAATGAAATCCGACGACAATGAAATATCAGGGCGAGCCTCTCGAAGCCTTCGTATTTTCTGTTTGTATTCGAGGACCGTGTGTCCGCGCTTCATCGCAGCCAGCACTCGATCAGAGCCGTGCTGCACGGGCAGTTGCAGGTAACTCGCGAGCTTCGGCACTTCTGCGTAAGCCTGAACGAGACTGTCCGTAAATTCGACGGGATGTGAAGTCGTGAAGCGTATGCGTTCAATGCCATCGATGGCCGCAACGTAATAGATTAGCGTGGCAAGATCGGCGATCGCGCCATCGTGCATCGGACCTCGGTACGCGTTCACGTTTTGGCCGAGCAAATTTACTTCGCGAACGCCCTGATCCGCGAGACTCGCTACCTCGGCGATAACGTCGTCAAACGGTCGACTGATTTCTTCACCCCGCGTGTAGGGTACGACACAGAAACTACAGTATTTGCTGCAGCCCTCCATGACGGACACGAACGCGGTGGGTCCTTCGGCGCGTGGTTCTGGCAAGCGATCGAACTTCTCGATCTCCGGAAACGAAATGTCGACAACTGAATTACCGGTCTTTGACGCGCCATCAATCAACTGGGGCAAGCGGTGCAAGGTTTGCGGTCCAAACACAACGTCGACGAACGGAGCACGCTTTGTAATGCCCTCGCCTTCCTGGCTCGCCACACAACCGCCGACACCGATCTGGATGCTCGGCTTCTTTTCCTTAAACGCACGCCAGCGGCCCAGCTCCGAGAAAACTTTCTCCTGTGCCTTCTCCCGGATGGAACAGGTGTTAACAAGCAACAGGTCCGCGTCATCCGGCTTATCGGTCAACTCGTAGCCATGCGACTCACGCAAAACGTCTGCCATCTTGTCCGAGTCGTACTCGTTCATCTGGCAACCCATCGTTTTGATAAATAGCTTCTTGCTCATAGGTCCGATATTACACTGTAGGGACGCACCCCTGCGCGATACCAGCAGCTGTCGGGCCGCCAGGGCGGCGAGAACGCACCCATTACGTAAATCCTTGTATGGCTAAATTGAGAAAGCCGCGCTGGCAAACAACATGCCACGCGGCTTCAAGAAAGTGTGCTGATGAAAGTCCCGGCTAGAATGGAATATCGTCGTCAAAATCATCAGGTCCAGGCTGAGGGGGTGCGTTACCGCCGCCCTGGCTGCTTGCGCCTTTGCTGCCACCTTTGCTACCGCCGAAGTTGCCACCACCACCGTCACCACGGCCGCCCAGCATCTGCATTTCGTCGGCGATGATCTCGGTTGTGTAACGGTCATTACCGTCCTGGCCCTGCCACTTGCGCGTTCGCAGCTTGCCCTCGATGTAGACTTGTGAGCCTTTACGCAGGTACTCAGCGGCTATTTCGGCAAGACGATTGAACATCGCCACACGATGCCACTCGGTGCGATCCTTCTGCTCGCCGGTCTGCTTGTCTTTCCACGACTCGTTGGTCGCGACCGTGAAGTTGGTAACGGCCGAGCCGCTTGGCATATAGCTCGTCTCGGGATCCTGCCCGAGGTTACCAACGATGATGACTTTGTTTACTCCGCGGGCCATATTGGTCCCCTAATAGTGTGTTGTTCTGTTGTCTGACCCGCCACGAAGGCGGCGAGGGGAGCCTATTGTAGAGCCTGACGGGCTAAAAGCTACCCCGATTTCTGCATGCTATGCCGGTTTTGTCCGGATTATCGCCGCAGCCGCCCAAAGCCCTGCATCGCCAGCCAGATGCCGGCCAAAAGCGCACAGACGAAGAACACGTCAGCTGGCCGGCCCTGGTGCAGGAAGCGGCCACCGATCAGCCCCCCGGAGAAAGCACCCAGGAACTGGGCGCTGGAGAATACGCCGAGCGAGGCGCCACGAACCTCGTCAGTGGCGAGCACCGACAGTCGTGCCGGCAGGCCAGCCTCAAGAAAATTGAAACCACCAAAGTACAAGACCAGGGAAAGGAATACCGGCACTAGTGAAAATCCGACAAAGGTCAGCGCCAGTTGTGCTCCGAGAATCAAGGTCACGGCAATGCCGATCAGCTGGCCGCGTCCCTTACGCTCGTCCTTGATAATCAAGGGCACCGTGATCACCAGGGACAACAGCAGCGCACCGACATACATCTTCCAATGGTCGGTCAACGCCATATCGAGACGATCTTTTAGCAGGAACGGCAAGGCAACGAACGTCGCGGTCATGATCGTGTGCAAAAGAAATACGTAAAAATCAAGGCGCAGAAGATCAACACGAAAAGCCGGCACCAGGCTCCAGCTTTCGCGTTGGACCGGACGCGCTATATCGGGCAGCAAGCTGAGCAGCAGACCCGCGACGATGGCCAGCGCCGCCGCAATCCAGAACAGCGATTTAACGCCGAGGTGTGCGGCAATCAAAGGGCCCGCGACCATTGCCACCATGAATGAAAAGCCAATGCCGATACCGAATATGGCCATCGATCGGGTTCGAACTTCTTCACGCGTTGCATCGGTAATGAGAGCGGTCAGCGTCGCCGATATCGCCCCTGCCCCCTGCAACAGGCGACCGGCGATGACGCCATAAATTGACTCACTGAGCCCGGCGAGCACGCTTCCTGCCGCGAATATCGCGAGGCCGAAAAGAATAACCGGGATGCGCCCAATACGATCCGAAAGCGCGCCTAGCGGTATCTGGAATCCGGCCTGGGTAAGCCCGTAAGCGCCAACAGCCAGCCCGATAAGGAGCGGCGTCGCGTTTTCAAGTTCCGCCGCATACAGTGACAACACCGGTAGCAACGCGAACAACCCGAACATGCGGATCATGGAGATAAGCGCAACCACGCCGACCGAGCGGCGCTCCGACGCATGCATCGCGACAATGGTGGCAGGGCTTTCTGAACTCAATCGTAGACTTCCTTTGCGCGGTGGATGCGCGGCGGCGTATATTAGCAGGTTGTTCGCCGATCACTGAATTCCTGTTATGAAGTTCATCGATATCCGTGGCGCCAGGACCCATAACCTGCGCAACATCGACTTGAGCCTGCCGCGCGAGAAGCTCATTGTTATTACCGGGCTATCCGGCTCCGGTAAATCCTCGCTGGCATTCGACACCGTCTATGCCGAGGGCCAGCGCCGCTATGTCGAGTCGCTGTCCGCCTACGCGCGCCAGTTCCTGTCGATGATGGAAAAACCCGATGTCGATCATATCGACGGGCTTTCACCGGCAATATCGATCGAACAGAAATCGACTTCGCACAACCCGCGCTCCACGGTCGGAACGGTGACCGAGATTTACGATTACTTGCGGCTCCTGTTCGCGCGCGCTGGCACACCGCGCTGCCCGGACCACGACATTACGCTTGAAGCGCAGACCGTCAGCCAGATGGTGGATCACGTACTGGAACTTCCTGAGGGCTCCCGGCTCATGCTGCTCGCGCCCGTGGTTGCCGATCGCAAGGGCGAACACGTACAGCTGATGGCTGATCTGCAGGCGCAGGGCTTTATCCGCGCGCGCATCGACGGCGAGATCTATGAACTCGACCAGCCACCCGAGCTTGACCTCCGCAAGAAGCACAATATTGACGCGATCGTCGATCGCTTCAAGGTCAAGGACGACATTCGCCTGCGGCTCACCGAATCATTCGAAACCGCGCTGCGTCTTGCCGACGGCGTCGCGCGAATCGCCTGGATGGAGGATGCCGGCAAAGAAGAGATCATTTTCTCCGACCGCTTTGCCTGCAATATCTGCGGCTACAGCCTGACAGAACTCGAACCCCGCCTGTTTTCGTTCAACAACCCAAGCGGTGCCTGTCCGGGTTGTGACGGACTGGGCGTCAAGCAATTTTTCGACGCGGATCGTGTGGTCGTCAATCCAGGCTTGTCGCTGGCCGGCGGCGCGATCCGCGGCTGGGACCGAAAGACCACCTACTATTATCAGATGATCAAGAGCCTGGCGTCTCATTACGATTTTGATATCGAAACGCCGTTTAACGAGCTGCCGAAGAAACTGCAAAAGGTCGTCCTTTACGGGAGTGGCAAGGACAAGATTGAGTTCTTCTACGCCAACTCGCGCGGCATGCAGATCAAGAAGCTGCATCGTTTCGAAGGTGTGTTGCCGAATCTCGACCGACGCTATCGCGAAACCGAATCCAGTGCGGTTCGCGAGGAGCTGTCCAAATTCCTGAATAGCCAGGATTGCCCGGATTGTAACGGCACAAGACTAAACCGCGCAGCGCGGCACGTTTTTGTCGCCGAGCGATCACTGCCGGAAATCACGAGCCTGTCCATCGGGCACGCGCGCGAGTTCTTCGACACCATGAAGCTGGACGGATGGCGCGCGGCCGTAGCCAACAAAATCGTAAAAGAAATCAGCGAGCGCGTCGGCTTCCTGTCCGATGTTGGGCTCGATTACCTGTCGCTCGATCGCAGCGCCGAAACGTTGTCGGGTGGCGAAGCGCAGCGTATTCGTTTGGCTAGCCAGATTGGCTCAGGACTGGTCGGCGTCATGTATATTCTCGACGAGCCGTCCATTGGACTGCACCAGCGCGACAACAAACGCCTGCTGGGCACACTCACGCACCTTCGTGATATCGGCAATACCGTCATCGTGGTCGAGCACGACGAGGAGGCCATACTCTCGGCCGATCATGTCGTGGACCTCGGGCCGGGGGCCGGTGTGCACGGTGGCCAGGTTGTCGCCGAAGGAACGCCGCAACAGGTCAAGGACGAACCTCGGTCGCTAACCGGGCAGTACCTTTCCGGCAAGCGTGCGATTGCGGTACCGAAAGAACGCACACCACAGGATCCCGACAGGCAAATCACGATTGTTGGCGCTACCGGGAACAACCTGCAAAACGTCAACGCGTCGATTCCCATCGGCCTGATGACGTGTATCACCGGCGTCTCGGGCTCCGGAAAATCGACGCTCGTCAATGACACGCTGTACAAAGCCGTTGCCGAGCAGATAAATCGGGCCAGCCGCAACCCGGCCCCCCACGAGGAAATACGGGGCCTGGAGCAGATCGATCGCGTGATCGACATTAGCCAGAGCCCTATCGGCCGCACGCCGCGCTCGAATCCCGCGACCTACAGCGGCCTGTTCACGCCCATTCGCGAGTTGTTCGCCGGCACCCAGGAGGCACGCTCGCGCGGCTACATGCCGGGGCGCTTCAGCTTCAACGTCAAAGGCGGCCGTTGCGAAGCCTGCCAGGGCGACGGCGTTATTAAAGTGGAGATGCACTTTCTCCCCGACGTCTACGTCCCTTGCGACGTTTGCCGCGGCAAACGCTACAACCGCGAAACGCTCGAGATTCGCTACAAGGGCAAGAACATCCACGAAGTGCTCGACATGACGGTCGAGGATGCTGCGGAATTCTTCAGGAATGTTCCCGTGGTTGCGAGAAAGCTGCAGACGTTGATGGATGTCGGCCTGACCTATATTCGCCTGGGCCAGAACGCCACGACTTTGTCCGGCGGTGAAGCTCAGCGCGTGAAACTCGCGAAGGAGTTGTCCAAGAGAGACACTGGAAACACGCTGTACATACTCGATGAGCCGACGACCGGCCTGCACTTTCACGACATCGAGCAGCTACTTGGCGTTCTGCACCGCTTGCGCGACCATGGCAATACGGTCGTTGTCATCGAGCACAACCTGGATGTCATCAAGACCGCCGACTGGATCATCGATCTCGGTCCGGAGGGTGGCGATGGCGGCGGTCGGATTATCGCAACCGGTACGCCAGAGAAGGTCGCGTCAACCAGTCTTTCGTTCACCGGCGAATACCTGAAACCGCTCGTCGAGCGCGAGCGCAAAACGCGCCGCGGCGCCGCCGTCAGTGCGTAGGTACAGCGACGGCTCGATCAACTCAAGTTCCATTAACAGATAGCGCCCACTGACGTCTCGCACCCAGTCTCCGCGGCCATACGTCGGCTGCGGCTCGATCAGGCCAAATAGCGAACTCGCCGTTTCCAGCAGGGCATCGGTTGGCTGCACGGGTTTAATGTCCGCTCCATGCTCTTCCTGTACGCGAAAATCACCCGGTTTCGGTGTTTTCAATATCGCGTGACTGTACACACCGTTGAAGAAGAACAACGAGTACTCGCCTTCTGTTTGTATCGTCTCGATAAAGGGCTGAACGACGAATGCACGTTCGGCGTACGTGCGGCGCAGCATTTGCAGGCGATCATCAGCAATGGGATCGGTCAGCACGAACGTGTCTTTCGCGTTCGCACCCACCGTCGGTTTGATCACTACCCGGTTGGTTTGGTGTTCGGCAAAAAAATCGGCCGAATTAACCGACGCAAAACCGTCGTACCAGGTGCTCGGTACGATCTCACTGCCGCGTTGCTCGATATCCCTGAGGTAGGTCTTTTGCAACGTCCAGTGCACCAGCGCAAGATCATTGATCAGTAGCGCGCGCGATGCTTCGATAGCGCCCAGCACCTCGAGAAACTGCGCCGAATACTCCGGGTAGTCCCAAGGCGTGCAAATATAGACAGCGTCAAACCCGTTCCAATCGACTTTCGAGCGCCAGGCGACCGTCTCGACCTGCCAGCCGAGGGCTGCCATCGGTTCGATACTCAGGTGATAGTCGGTCACGAAGTCGCCGACGTCCGCCATCGTCAGGTACGCGATTTTTTTCACTCGCCGAAACTACCGCTGTTCAAGAACCGGATCGTCAGCTCTATCGGGCGTCGCATACGCATCATGAATGCGTGCGAGTGCTCCACGACCACAAAGTCCGTCATGCCATCGAGCTTGGTATCTTCAACCGATACCCTCCCATCGTCGGGATTGTCGAGTACCGAGGACGTAATGGGATCAATGGTGCGATTACCGGCGATCACGCCGAGCTCGAATTTGGCCGGACCCAGCTTGAGCGGCAGACTCTCCTCGCCTTTGCCCAGCTGCAGTCCTGCAGGACCGTTGAGCCAGTCGAAACCGGGGTACCCCCGAAGTTCATCGACCGCCGCGCTGCCCTGGTTTGGCGGTCCAAGCATGACCACGCGACCCAACCCGGCAATCTCTTTTTCACTCAGGTACTGCCGCAGTAGTATGCCCCCAAGGGAATGCGCAACAAAATGAATACGACCGATACCCTCTTTCGCACGGCACGCATCCAGACCTTTGGGTATCGCGATCTGCGCCAGTTCCTGGACCGTGTAGTCGCGCGAAGGATAATCGATATTCGCGGTCTCGAAACCTTCGTTTATTAGTGCACGTTGCATGGGATTCATGGACATGGCTGAACGAGCCAGCCCGTGCAGCAGCACGACACAGTCTGCGGCCGGCGCGGCGCCGCACAACAGCAATAGAACCCCTGTGAGCCATGCCCGCCGCATCATGCCTCAAGTTGTCGGAACAAAGCCGTGCTCTTGCAGCTGCTTGTCATGCCAACGCCCAAGAATTGCGAGTGCCAACACGGCACCAAACATCGCCCAACCCATGTCCGACTGCGTGTCCCAAACGTACCCTTGAGTACCGAGGAACGCGTCAGCCGCCTCTTCAGAGAACAACGCAACCCACCATTCAATAAGTTCGTAAAACGCGCTGAACGCGAGGCAAAAACAGACAATGAAGAAATTTCGCCAGGCCGTAGAATTAAATATGTGCAATCGAATCATGAGCTCGCGCGTAATCATCGCGGGGATGAATCCTTGCACGAAATGCCCCAGCTTGTCGTAGTTATTTCTCGATCCATCAATCATCTCACGCAGCCACTCACCCAATGGAACCTCCGCGTACGTATAGTGACCACCCACCATGAGGATGACGCAATGGACCAGGATCAGCACATAGATCAGGGTGGTCAGTGGAAAGCGCTCACGCGTAGCCCAAAGAACAACAGCCCCCAGCACGGCGGGAAAGACTTCGAGGCACCAGGTGGTAAAGTCCTTCGGCGCTATGCCCGACCAGATCAGCACAGCGAGGAATACGGCAATCCAAAGAATTCGCATTGGTGACATCGTGATTACCCCTCGCCGCCCGGCCGGAGTAGCTCACCTTTTTTCGTTCGCCAATACCCCTGGCTGCTAAAACACCGCCAAACCCAAGGCAACCAGCGTAACAGTGCGAAGCTGAGCCAGAGCGCCCACGCCAGTATCAGCGCCTTGTAAATCCACAGCGGCACGGAGAACACGGAGGCGATCGGCAAGGCGGAGTCGCTACTATCGGCGAACCAACTCAAAAGGTCGCCGTAGGAATTGTATCCGGCGACATGCATATCCGGCGTGCCGAGCAGCCCCTGCGGCAATGCCGTTACGACACTCAGCAGCGCAATTACAGTCAGGCCGCCTATGCCAGTCTGAATCAGGTTGAAACGCCACCAGCTCACGTCAGTCTGCCATTTTTCGCGCGCACCACAGGCCAGCAGCCAGACCACGACTATCCCGAGCACCGGCCAGTCGAACGTGCTAAACCCCAGGCCCAGCAACAACCAGTGCCAACTCTTGAGTGGCGCGAGTCCGATGCGGCCAAGAATGAGCGCGAACAGGATAAGCACCGCGAGCTCCGACCAATACAACACCGCGGGACCCAGCGCTGGTCCACTCGTTCCGAGCAACCAGCGGTCGCGTGGCTTGGACAGCGACAGCTCGATATTGCTTGCCGGCGCGCCGATGTCGACGGCGGGCGTGGCGGTCCGGAAACCCATCTCACCGCCTTCACGCCATGCAACCATGATGCCATGCTCGCCGGGCAAAATAGGCAAGGTCAGCTCACCGCTCTCGGCCCGCATCGTTTGTGAGCGGCCATCAATCTCGACCGCCGTAACCTCGGCGCCATCCGGCAGACGCAGCACATGCTGTGCGCCACTGGTGCTTCGATAACGAAGTGACAGGCTTGCATCGCTGGAGCGACTGCCGTGACTGACCGAAAGCCTGACAGAATCGAACGCAAGCGTGGAGCCCCCGGCGGCTTCCGGTCGGGTCGCGAGTAACGTTAGCTGCTCGCCACCGCGCGGGCTGAATTCAGCGACCCGCACATCGTTGACATCATCTCCCGTATTGCTTTCAGGGATGCCGTCGAATTCAGCCGTCCAGATATTGCCTACGGCGAATCGCCACACCTCTTTCCATGACACGCCTTCTTCGGCCCTCAGTGTCAACGGTGATTTTCGTGGCAGGTTCGACGTCCAGCTGATCGCACGTTGCTGCGGGTCCATCGACACAAGTACGCGACCCTCGTTAACCGCAAAGTCACCGCTAACGATCGATTCGCCGTCGAGCAATGGCACGTCGAGCGTCAGCGCACCCTGCATCGGTGCCACGCGATAGACGGTCGTTCTCACTCGCCAGTCGAGATCCAGTTCGACCGTTCGCTCGATTCGCGCAAACGCGGGAAAACGACTGCTCTCCCAGCGCACCGTTTCGTTGCCATCCGCGCTGGTTTGCAAGCGGGTGAGTTGCAGTGAGCCAGACAACAGCCGTCGGTCTTTGATGCCTGCAACGAACCAACCGTCGCTTGCCACCGTGACCACACGAGGCGGCGTCAGGAATGGCACCTCGAGACTATCAACGGGCGGTATCGGCCCCCTCACCGTCACCCGATGTTGCCCCGACGAAACATACAGCCAAAGTGCGTTGTTGCTCACGCGAATTACACGCGTGTTTGCCGAGCCATCCGACATTACGATCTCGGGACGCCAACCTGTGGCCGACCCCGGCAACGGAATGGCGATGTCCTCCATCGCATGTATCGTCAGGTCCATGCTGATTTCGTTTTCGCCAACCGTAACGTCCGCAGCGACTATTTCAGCACAACGCGGAACACAGTCGGGCGGTTCGAGCAGGCGCTGCTCCAGTTGCTTCAACAATTCCGCGTCGGGCATTTGTGCCTCCGCACTCGGACTTGCCGCCATCATCGTGGCGAACAGTCCGACGGCGAGCATACTCGCGACGCCTTCGCGTCCCAACTTGATTCCGCCGGGGAGGGTCCAGCGCTTATTCAGAATCTCCGCGGCCAGCACGGCAGCAAAGAGTAAAAGCAGCGCGACCTCCGCGAAGCGCAGAGCGGTGACGAGCGGGCGTGGCAACACGACGAGCCGCATCGCCTGACCGGAATCGACCGGGCCGCTCCAGCGCAAGGAGTAGGTATTCCATTGCCATGATGGAATCCCGGGTCCGGCCTGCACGATCACGTTCGGCGCGTAACGCTCGAAGTTATAGGCTTGCTTGGAACTACTGACTACGAGTTCTTCCAGCATGTCGCTTTCCGCGACAATCCCGTCGGAACGTAATTGAGCGGCCTTTCCTTCCCGTGTCCGTGCCGGCTGCTCAGCCGGTGCTGACGCCGGCACGGCGCGGTCATACAGCTGGTACTGATTGTACTGCGGCTCAAGCTGCGGATAGATTGCAATGCGCAACTGGTTTGCGACGAACGGCACCAGCGCGATAAGCAATGCCGCCGCACTCAGCATCTGGTACCCGGATACCATTTGGCGAAGTCGGCCGGCTGGCGCAACGCGCATGAGCGCCATGACGATCAGCAAATTCAGCCAGAGCCAGCCTGGCGCGTACATTTCATGGAAGCTGAGTACCAGTGCCAGCAGTGCGATCAAGCCAGCACCACGGCCCAGCAGTCTCCAGACGGCGATCGTAATGATCAGCACGAGGAAAAAATCGAGCAACTGCC
>Ga0255046_10000175_pt1 | contig 15574 bp, 12 predicted proteins | sample BC1_12_27_MG_FD_183632 | JGI IMG/M metagenome (GOLD analysis project Ga0255046, IMG submission 183632) | Seawater microbial communities from Strait of Georgia, British Columbia, Canada - BC1_12_27 | ecosystem: Environmental > Aquatic > Marine > Strait | place: Canada: British Columbia...
GCTCGGTAGAATTCCTGGAACTTCTGCGAAAATCCGCTCTTGGGTTTCCTGATCCAGGTGCTCCGCTGGCTCCGCCTCCAATTTTTCCATGTAATCAAGGGCGTTCTCTATGACCTTGTCTTCCAGATCCTTGGTTTCAAATCGGTAGGGATTAGAAACGTCGCCACGGTGCATGGCCTTCCGAGCGAAGCGGGCATAAAGTCGATGGCTGGAAGCCATCACTTTCTTAACTATCTTGAGCATGTCATCTATTTCGGCCTGATTAACCTTGGGCTCTCGCAAACAGTGCTTTATTTTGCCTATTTGCTCATCGTCGAGAACAGCCTGAACCGGGCAGAAGGTGTTGGTTCGATCCAGGAGCCCAAAGGCATAATGGATATACTGAGCCCCACTCATGGCCATGTAATGATGAGTGAGAAGTTTTTCAAACAGCGCCTGCATGCCAGGGACCTTGGCATCCCCCACACCGGCGGTGGAGTAGCAAGGCACCTGGTAGTAACGAGCTAACTGAACACAGTCTATATTGTACTGGTTGAATTCCGGGCAACCGTAGAGGTCATGCAGGTCATCCAAACGGGCTCGTACGGGAACACTTCCATAAAGCACTGGGGAACCCTCTCTAATCAGCTGCGTGAAGGTGATACCCGCCAGGATTTCAGCATTGATCTGGGCGACCATGCCTGCTTCCTGGATAGGGGCTGAAGAGCCTCCCTGGGGAGAAGAAGAAATGACCAGCGGTAAACCGCTCTCCACGATGGCAAAAACCTTCTCAGCAGTGTCGTCCACGATTTGAAGCGGGCTCTTGAACACACAGGCAATAAAGGAAACCATGGGGTTTTCCCTGAGGGGCTCAATCCCACCGGCGATAATTTCCGCCATACGCACCACGTCGTTCAGTTTTTCCAGTGTGGTCAGGCCGGCTTGGACGTGCTTGGTGATGTTGTTGAGACTGGCGAAGAACTTGTTCACATCGTGATTTTCGGAGGTGATCTCAGGATCCTGGATGTTCAAGGGCCGAATGAAGAAGTCCAGATGTTCCAATCTGTCGCAGAGTTTGGCAGCCCGGCTGAGCAGGGCAGTATTGCCTCGGAGTTCTTTGAACCGGGGCACTTTCACCTTTACGTCACTGTCTTTGACGCTAATAAACTCTTCCATCTCCGTCTCGAGCCAGATGTTGGCCTCGGAGCCAGAGCCGAAGTAAACTCGGGGTACCTCCGCATCCAGGAGAAGACGATTTTCCGGTTTTCTGGCGCCCAGCACAAGGCGGGCCGGTGCTTTGGCCACGGCCTCCCTTATAAGGCCTGCAGGAAAGGTCACGCGCCAGCAAGGAGAGATGGATTTTTCGTCCTCCCAGACCTTGGCCCCATGCGCTTGAAAGAGCTTTGCCGCCCGCTCGTTGTAGCACCAAATTCCCGGGTCGGCCAAAATGCTTAGCGAGGCCTGGTCTAGCCACTGGACTTGCTCCTGACTCAACCGCTCGTATGGTTTAACCAGGACCCCTTCTCTGTATGTGTCGATCACCGTTTCCTCCTTGCTTTTGAGCTTCCTGGTGGATTCGCTTCAATTAATCCACCCTACGTTATGAGGGTGGCGGGATTAGTAGGGTGGATTAAGGCCGTAGGCCGAATCCACCATGAGGCGCGGTCAGCTTCGAAACGCTCTGGTGTACTTACGACAGTGTCTGTCCCTCCCTACCAGCACCTCGGCCGTTTTCACCGCAGCCGCGATCTCTTCGTCCAGAGGGTCAATAATGGCGGCGTCGAGCCCAGCGCAGACCGCCATGTACAGGAAGGCTGAGTTCAGCCTGCCTCTTGCGGGTAAGCCATAGGATATATTGGAAATACCAAGAACCGTCTTAGAACCGGGGAACGCTTTCTTTACCTCGGTAACAGCGCTCAGGGTTATCAGCCCGTGTTTCACATCCGTGCTGATGGGCATAACCAGGAGATCAAAGAAGACCTCTTCAATGGGGACTCCGTATTTTTGACAGGCCGCCGCTATCTTTTCGCCTGCCCGCAGACGGTCTTGAACCGTTTTTGGTATCCCCTCTTCATCCATGGTCAACGCCACCAAAGACGCATTGTAGGTACTGGCCAGCGGTACCACCTCGTCCAAGCTTTCTTGCTCTGCCTTGGCCGAGTTGATCAAAGATGGGCGTCCGTTGCGGCTCTTCAGACCGCTCTCCAACACAGCTGGATCTGCACTGTCGATGCTCAGGGGTACTTCCACCTCACTCTGAATGGTTTCAACGGCCCATTCCATTGCTTGAATTTCGTCCTCCCGAGAGCCAATCCCAGTCCCCACATTGATGTCAATATAGCTGGCGCCGGCTCCAGCTTGCTGCTTGGCCAAATCCAGGAGTCTTTCCCGGTCTCGATTTTGAATTGCGGTTTTCACCATGGGAAGGGTGCCGTTGATTTTTTCTCCAATGACTATCATGGTCTACTTGCTCCTGGGCCGCTATTCCATTAGAAAATTTCTTAGTCCCGTTATCTCTTGCGTTAGCTGTTCTCGTATCTTCAGGGGGAGGATAGATTGAGCAGGCGCATCGAGAATTTGGCGCACCTTATCAGTTGCCCGCTCAAGAGTATCCTTTGCTCCGAGGCCTTCCCATTTGTCTCGATTGTCCCTGTCACTGAGCTGCGGGTGGAACTGCTCGGAGCGCATGTAGCGTCGGGTGTGACGGCTGGAGACAAAGTGGCCACCGGGGCCAGCTTTCTTGAGCACGTCAAAAGCAAGAGTAGTATCGTCAACTTTGATGCCCTCAACAGCCCGCATGATCATGCCTATGATCTCATTGTCGATTACCAACTTGTCAAATGAAGCGGTCATGCAGAACTCCAAGAATCCAGCAGCATCATGGATGCAATTCCCCCCAGCCAGTGCCACCATGAGACCCGTAATCGCAGACTCATAAGCAGACTGGGCATCGTTCACTTTGGAATCGGACATGCCGGCTGTTGAATAGAGAGGCAGCTGATAGAATCGCGCCATCTGAGCCGAGGCGGCGTTCATCAGACCCATTTCCACCGCGCCGGAGAGGTATTTCATATCCCGCAAGTCGGTAATGGAAGAAATGCAGCCGTAGAGCACCGGCGTACCCGGATTGACGAGCTGGGTTAGCATAACCCCGGCCAGGGTATCCACATTTTGAACAACCAGATTACCGGCCAAGGTGATGGGAGCCGTGGCTCCACAGAGAGGCTCAGCAGGCACGACCACAGGAATACCGTTGCGCGCCACCTCCATGGCAAGCTGACCGTAACTCTTGTCCAGTTTAAATGGGCTGATGTTGCAGGTGACCATGGAAATGAAGGGCCGTTCTCTTAACTCTTCAGGTGAACCAGCTATGATTTCGGCCATTTTGATGACGTTTCTTACCCCTTCTACGGTGTAGACGCCACCCATGACATGCTTGCGAGTTCGGTTCAGGGCCGCACCAAAGCGGTTTACGTCTATGTCTTCATCCGGAAGGTCATTGGGGTATACATTGAGCATGTAGAAATGGATATTATCCAGAGCCTCCACCAACCGGGCCATATTCATCACATCTTTCAGTTGCGAACGGCGGGCATCCCTGCTCCCTGGATCCAGAACATTCAAGGCGGTACCGCCGGTACCCATGTAGACTTTGTCACCACCGATCTCACAGTCGAGCTCGCCGTTTTCCGCCCGACCGCAAAGAGTGACCATAGAGGGTGCCTTGGAAATTAGTTCTTGCACCAAGTCTGGCGGTACTTTGACGACCCGGGACGATTCTTCCACCTCTGCTCCCGCATGTCGAAAGAGTTCTCTGGCCTCAGAAAAATTCACCTGGACGCCGATTTCAGCAAAGACTCTCATGGAGGTCTCATGAATTTTCTTGATGTCTTGATCATTTAGGGGCTTGTATTGTCCTCCTGATAGTCCTCTTCTAATTTTCATTCTTTCTTCCCTGAACTGATGGTTATTGGTATACCGTCCGGCAGGTGGGAACTGTCCCCACTAGCCCGGATATTTCGTATTTCGCCTCTCTCATTAGACAATTTGTCAATGTCCGCATTGTGTTGAGTTTCATGTAAGCATCTTGTCAAAATGCAAAATGACAAGAGTGCATACTACCTGGCCCTTGGTGCCTAAAGGCAACTGCCGGCTGTCAGGTCCTTCTCGCGGTGCAATTTTTCTCTCGACAATGGAGGCAGGGATTGTGGGGGGCCGATCCAGGAGGAGCTATCCCAAAGACTCCCGAAATCGACTTTCTTGGCTCCATGAGGCAGGAATCCAGAAGTTCCACGCCGATTTCTTCGGCATCAAACACACTGAAGAGCTTTTTCTGCTCTGTTATAGGCCAATCGCAATAACCCGGGCTGAAACGGAAGGTAACGGTTTTACTTTCGTTTCTACATTTGGCCTCCATATCCTGATGAAACTGTTCGACCATGTCTTCGACTGCCACCGAGGCCATGGCATCGAGAATGTATGCCTCCGAAAGTTTGTGTTCATCCAGGAGTCTGCCAATCTCCTTTTCAACGTCAAAGCCGATGGTACCGATGAAACAGACAATTTTTTCTGCGTTTCTAAACGCCCTTGATAATTTTGCGCTTCTGAACTCAACTGCATCTTCGAGATGAACGGTAACATCATCCTTGGTCCTTGCTTTCACAATGCGGTAATGCAAACGCGGTTGAATCAGCCTACCTAGACTCTGCTCCAAGGTTGTCACTTTTGTGTTAATTGACCTTGATAACCCCCTCTGCTTGCTGCCGCCAAGGAGTACGGCTAGTTTGTCATTTTCTATGGCAGGTTCTATTTGTACTAATGTCGCGTTCATATCCATATATCTATAAACTCCCGAAATTAATATAAAAACTCACCAACCTCGGTGTTCGCAGTCCATCGAGATAAGATTGGACCTCATCCTGATTGGCTATCAGAAAGGTGCCCAACAGGGGTGAACTGGAGTGGTGAATTCGCCGAGATTGAGCGTTAGATAGAGATACTCGCGGTTTTCAAAAAGAGAGGCATAGAGAGACTATGCTGTAGTGACCCACAGATAGTGGGCACTGAGAGGGCAAGTGCGGCGCTTATAAGAGAAGCGCGGGCCCTAGGTTGTTTGGAAGGAGGATTTCTGAAGTGTGTTTAAATTATTTCAAGTACCATAACAGGTATCTCAGAAGTTTTCAAGGAGCCGTATCATTTATGATTGCAGATTGTAGATTGCAGATTGTGGTTTATGCATTTCTTACCGGGAGGTATTGAGCTTTTAAATCTGAAATCTGCATTCTGAAATCTAAAATCACTGGGACTCCATTACTGGCCTTACGCCTAAACTTGTTAGTGAAGTAATAGTAACCGGGGCATACTGCTTTCCACTTCCATGGTGGTGTGCATTGGATCATCGTGGACATGGGGGTTTCCGTATATGCCGCGGCCGGTGAAAGAAAGTTCAGCTAGAAATGAATGGGCGCTTTCAAAACCGGCTGAAATGAGTCTGCTTCCTTGGGAAAAATCGTAAGCTGGAACATCAAGGGGACAAGGAGCGGGGAGGTAGATTACCGTAAGGTTTGGATTCAACAGCGAAAGGAGTCCGAAGGACTGGCGGTGCAACATGAGGGTGATGAAATGCAGTGCCTTTTCTTTGGGGCCCTTGGGCAACTTGGAAAGCTTACAGGGGTAACCGGCATCGAAGACAACCATGGTCTGTGCCCCTAGCATCTCAGCCTGGGCCAAAGGCACATGGGCTACCACCCCACCATCCACCAACTGACGACCACCAACAGTAACAGGAGGGAAAATCATCGGGATTGCACTACTGGCCAGGACATTTAGCACCAAATCTCCCTTTGCAAGCATTACCGGGCTCCCCGTGAGGAATTCCGTCGCCACCACAGCAGTCTGAATAACAAGATCAGAGTGGGAATTGGGCAAGTGCGTTTCCAAAAGCCTGAGAAGATTATCAGCTGAGCTGAGAGCAGCCCTACCGCTTAGCAGGCTCAAGGCACTTTTTAGCCCAGTCCGTCCAAAAACATCACTTGTTTTGAGGCCACTCCAAATGGAAGCGAGATGTTGCAGACGGGACTTGGTGAATCCTTGACCAACAGAGGCAGCATTAATGGCGCCGACAGATGTGCCCACCAGCAGATCGGGAACGATATTAGCCTCAAACACACCCATTAGCATGCCCACTTGAACAGCACCCAAACTTGTACCCCCGGAAAAAACGAAGGCTACAGGGCGAGGAAGGATTTTGCTCAGTGAGTTGTTTCTCTTGAATTTCATGTCTCCTCCTTTGCAAGGTTTTAGAGTACGTTCTTTATAAGTGGGTCGTGGCGTTGCCCGTATCTGTTACAATACGGGACACAAAGTTCCGTAGGCAGAAAACTCTAAGAATCCGTCCAGCCAAAAGGGTTGGCCGGGTCGCTGCAGGCTGGACAGGAAACAAAAGTTTTGTTTGAACCAGAATTGGATAAGATTTAAAACTGTGAGCAACCCCTGGTCCGCAACCTTGCTGAACATGATCTTGCCCAGTGAGTGTCATGGATAGTCTTGCTGATAAAACTTCTGTTTCACCGCTCCGTCCATCTTTGAAGCTGCTTTCCTTCAGCCCCTGGTTAAAGCTCCTCGGTTCTGTCCTCGCTTTTGTGACCATCAGCCTCTATTCGGCCATTCACAGTGAACTGGGAAACCAGATCTCAACTGGAGAAAGCTTTCTGTTCTCGTGGGTGCGGACCTATATGGCTTGGCTGCTCTGTTTCGGTCTGGCCTATCTAGTGCTTATTTCGCTAACGCACCACACCTGGTTTCGACTTAATCTCAATAATGATCCTTACCCTCGCCCAATGATGGCCCTGGAAGGCTGTGAAGCGCTTGCGCTTGCGGTTCTAGCCTTATCTATATTTTACAATTGGTCAGCTGCAATACCCTGGGCCCACCTGTTACTTCAGATTGCACTTCTCTTGCAGGTTCTCCTCACTCTGCAGTTCTCCCACGCCTGGGAATCTGGGGTATTTCTCGAAATTCTGGATAGTAACGAAAAGAATCCCTTCCTGTTTCTCTCGTTTCTTTTTCTTATTGCTGCTGTGCCGACTTACTTGGATCCTTCTTGGCAGCGGTTGCACGATTATGTTCGATTGGATTCCGGCTTTGAATACCTACTATGTCGCCTCTTACCTCCCCTATTTTCTGGGATCACCGCGGTCTGGTTTGGTGTGGGGATCCTCATTATCCTGATGGGCTTCCGCATTCTGAGGAGAAGACTGCCCGAACAAACGGACTTGGGTGGGGCTATCTCCTTCCTACCTTTCTTAATAATTTCAGCGCTCTATGCTGGCATATGTCTCGGGCTGCTTGTTAAGGCTATTGATTGGGAGATCAATAAGCTTGGGCTGAAGGGTGTAATTCTTCCTCTGTTCATTTTACTTACTGGTGGGGGCACTGCTTTGAGCTATGCTGCTTTTCTCAGACTTTCGCCCCATATCTCCCAGGCGGGAGAGAACAATCTCATTGAAATTGTGGCCCTTTCCTTTGGGGCTGCACTTCTTCTTCCCCTCACGTGGCTGTTGACGCGTCCAGCATATGGCCGCCGCTCTTGGCGGCTCCTCTTGGCCAGTACCTTTACGGTAAGTCTGTTGTTGGCAATCTATGTCCTCTACGGTGACCTTTTCAACCCGTGGTTCACGGTGTTTTCTTATTTAAAGGGGGCTATTTTGAAGGTCACAGCCGTGGTGGCTGCAGGAATTCTCGCTCTCATGGTTAGGGAGTGCATCTCAAGTGAAAGCAAAGCTTCAGTCAGTGAAAAAACGAAATGGGCTGTGGTTGTGCTTGTTTTCCTTTTGAGTTTTCTTCCTTTTGCTACCCTGGAGACCTATCCAGAAATTAAGGCTGCAATCTTACAATTTAATGAACTCAGCAGGGTGGATGGTGCCTATGCAGGAGCTCTGGGAAACTCGCTCGGATTTGGCCGATGGATTCGATTGGGGCAAGATCCCAAGACATCCAACCAACCAGAACCGTGGCCACAGCCCTGGACCGTGAAAAAAACCGGCCCTTCTATCCTTCCCAAAGATTTCAATCTCCTGGTAATCGTGGTGGATGCCCTCCGCGGAGACGCTTTCCACTCAGCGGGTTATCATCGCAACCTCACCCCTTTTTTAGATAAGTGGGCCCGCGAAGAGGCCATCTCCTTTCGCCGGGCCTATAGTCAGGGAGGCGGTTCGTTTGCCGCATTTCCCTTTTTGGTTGGTGGCAGAAGCCGCTTTGTCCTTTATGGACCTGACTTGTATCAAGAAAATCTTTATTTCAAGATTGCCCAAGCCGAGGGAATCCAGAATGTGATGGTGATGAAGGACTACGGACCGAGAGCCGTATTCCCTCCTGATTTCCCAGTCATAGAGTTGGGCGCAACGAAAACCAGTGCAGATCGACGCTCTGTTCCCGCCGATGAAGTTTTCAACTTGGCAGTGGCAGCCATAGACAACCTTGCTGAGGGAGAAAGGTTTCTCTGTTTTCTGCCCCTGATGGATGTGCATAACGATTTGTGGAAGAAGGAAGATGGTCTGGATTTTGGCGACAGTCCGAGAGATATCTATGACAACAATCTCTCGTATGTAGATAGATCATTTCAACGCTTTGTCACCTGGCTCAGGAGAAAGGGAATCTACGAGAAAACCGTGATCTTATTTACCTCGGACCATGGAGAACAGTTCTGGGAACACGGCGCGAGTCTGCATGGGCATACACTCTACGAGGAAGAAATTCGCATCCCTCTGATTCTCCTGGCTCACGGAATGCGTGCTCGGATTGATGATGTGCCAGTAATTGCGGCGGACATGGCTCCTACCTTTGCTGAATTGGCGGGCTACTCGGTGAAACCTCCCTATGACGACGTCCACATGGGAATATCCCTCGTTCCCCTGCTGAAGGGGAGGGAAAGGAACCGATATCTACAGAGGGATATTGTAGGAAGAGCATCTTTCAAACGGCGCTATTTTATTTACCGCAACTGGGAATGGAAGCTGATCTACTTTGCTGAACTGGATCTATTACAGCTCTTCAATACGGTTGAGGACCCCGGTGAGACAAGAAATCTCTTGCAAGAAAGACCGGGTCTGGCAGGTGAGTTGGAGAGAGAACTGTTGAGATATCTTGCAAGAATCGAGGGGAAAAACTACCGTCCACTTCTATCAGACTAAGCGTTCAGCCCTCAGCTGTCAGCTTTCAGCATCACCTCGTCAATGCATCAGGTCGGCGCAGGGCGTGCAACGTAATTGATACATTGAAGGGATCACAATTGCGTCATTCCGGAATCCGCCGGGGGCGGATATCCGGAATCCAGTGAAAGTTCAATATATTCAGATTCTTTCTGGATCCCGGCTCGCTTCCGCCGCCGCCGGACTTGGCCGGGATGACCAATTGCGACACGGTTTCCCAAGGGAGGGGGAATGCTCATCTGACTGCCTGGAAATCCCCCTAAATCCCCCTTTTAAAAAGGGGGACTTTGAAGGTTGTTTCCTGTTCGGATAAAAGGGGATTTGTGGTGGTTAAATCTCCTTTATCAAAGAGGGACGTCCGATGATTTGACATTTTCCACAAGAGCCCCCCTTTTCTAAAGGGGGGTTGGGGGGATTTTGTAGGGGTGGATAATTTACTTCTCCTCCCTATCTTCAGAAAACACTGTGAATACCAAATCGCCGGTGAGACGCAAAGCCGTACCGTGACACTGGTGGCAAGCAGAGGCTCCAGCCGGCATGGGACGCGTCTTTTCCTCGGCACTGAAACGTTGGTAGCACCAGTCGCCGGCAAAGAGTGTATCCACCGGAAAATGACTGGCATCCGGGTGAAACTTGCGGATGCAGTCAACAAAGACCGGTGTTGCATCGGACATGAAAGCCCCTTTGCCAGAGAAGGTTTCCAGCACTAGTGTTGCTCCTACCGGCCAAATCCTCATCATTGCTGGGCCCCCCTGGTTTGTGGATGGGAAGAGGTGGCTTTGCCGCACATCTTCTATTCTGTAATAGATTTTCGCACTCTGGTCCGTAAAAAAGCGACGGGTGGCTATTACCCGAAAGCGCCACCCCGGAAGCGGTGTTCCCTGCGGGGTTCGATAGGAAGGGGCGGAGAAGACTCGATTTGCGTAATAATAACGCCAGGGCACAATTTCCTGGGGGGAGTCCACAAGTCTGAAGCCAACCGCCGGCAGCAGTTCGTCAGCCGGGCGTTCCTTTTCTTGTTGTATGGAGCATTGGGCGAGGAAGGGGATGAGGAGGATAATGCAGATGGCATGTACGATCAGGATGGGTCGAATCTGGTTAGTTTTTGAATTCATGAGATATTTTTCGTAGTCACCTCGATCTATCCATACGAAACCATCACCGTAGGGTTATAGATTTGCATTCTCGTTTTCCATTTTCCCCTTGACCAGAGCTGGCGGAGCGGAAATACTTTATAGAAATATGGAACCTTGTCCCAGATGAATAGTTCGAGCGTCAGACTTCTGTGAAAGGGGAAAAAACATGATCGAATTCTTCTATAAGATCCTTACTACCATCGGCTACACCCATCCAATCCACGCCCCAACGACTCATATTCCAGTGGGAATGGTCATCGGCGCTTTCATCTTCGCTATTGTTTCCTGGAAATTCCGAAAGGACAATATGGCTCGAACAGCACACCATTGTATCACCCTGGCTCTTTTTGCACTTTTGCCCACGGTGATCGTGGGCGTTATGGACTGGCAGCATTACTATGCGGGTGCCTGGCTTTTTCCCATCAAAATGAAACTTCCCTTGGCAGGTCTGCTCTTTATCCTGCTTGTTTCTGCCGTCAGCGTTGGTTACCGGGCCACGACCATATCCAAGCAAGCTCTGATTATCTATGCTCTCTGTTTACTCAACGTAACGGCTTTAGGATATTTCGGTGGTGAACTGGTCTACGGTGGCAGGGCTCCTGATAAGCCGAGCGCTACCACCACCTTAACGACTGCTGCTGATATCCAAGCCGGCGCCACCCTGTACAATCAGACCTGCAGCGCTTGTCATCCAAATGGAGGGAACTCAATCAAACAAAACCTGCCTTTGAAACAAGCACCTCAGCTGGTAAATTTCGACACTTTTCTTGCCTACATCCAGAGTCCCAAGGCACGGGATGGTTCCACGACGATCATGCCACCCTTTCCTGCTGATAAACTCTCTGGGGAGGATGCCCAAAAAATCTACCAGTACATCATCCAGGTGATGAAGGAGCAATAGTTATGCGCATGGCGCATAGCGCATAGCGAAGAAAATCCAACCACATCCTCCATCTTGGATTACAGGGACTGCAAGTATTCAACCAGAGCTTGCACCTCTTCGTCCTTCAAATGCGAGAAGGGGGGCATTCCTCCTCCACCTTGCCGGATTTGTTTCATAATATTGTCCTCACTGGCAATCCTGCCGCTTGGTAGGCGTTCACTTTTGAAAAGGCCGAGAAGACCCGGACCCACTTTACGGTCTTTGCTATCGGTAAAATGGCAGACGGTACAGTTGTTTTTAAACAAAGCCTCACCGGATATGGTTTTATTCTCGTTCTTGAGTTTTGTGAAGATCCAGGTGTCTTTGCGCCCGGACTTGGGGAACCAGAAAGATCCCTTCAATTCAACCCCCAGCTTTGAGCAATTCAAGGCCAGATCGGCCTGTCCATCCTCGTTATCGAAAATAAATGAGAAATGGAAAAGGTCCCCTTTCTTGATTATTTCTTTGAGGATCAAATCACCCTCAAATTGTTCGCCAGTGAATTGATCAGGGGCAGACGCTGTGAAACGGTAGGTCTTATCAAAGTTTGATTTCCATATGCCTGGAATCTCACAGCGGAGCGGTTCAAGGTTCGGCTTGAGTTGGACAAAGATGGATTGATTGAGACCATTATAAATGACGCCGTTACTGCATTGGTGGTCAGCAGCAACAAAAAACCACTTGCTTTTGTCCAGTTCGTCCAGATCCCCCTTGATTTCGGCGGAGAGATATTTCCCCTCAGGGAAGTTGGCCTTTTTGTTGGCCACATCCCCCCCAACAGGAACGAGGCGATAGCTCTTGAAATTGGCTCCGTCTATGGCCAGCATCTGGGGACCCAAATTGTGATTTCCGTCGCGGATGGTCATTCGCACTCGAAAGAGACCAGGACCTCTCTTTTCGAATCTAATGTCGGACAATTGAGGATCATCTTTGGTAGTGCCGTCCACAGGCAGGACCACCTGGATCTCGTTGTCCCCATTCTCTTTTATTCTTACTTGCATCGGGAAGTAAAGATAGCCCTCGCTGTAAACGTGGAGGCCCCAGGGTCCTCCGGCAGGCAAGGGAATCTTGAACGTGCCGTCAGGCTCTATCACACCCCCGGTCTCGAACTCGTCGTTGTGCAATTCCCCCCGTTCAAGTGCGACCACTCCGCTTGCCACCACCATCCCGTCGGAAGTGATAACCGTCCCGGAAATGAATGTTTCAGCCTGAGCTGCAGAATTGGCAAATAAGAAGAACACCGAGCACAACAACAGGAAGCAAAGCAATAATCGATTCATACTGCTCTCCTCATTTCAATTTCAATTCGCTAGTGTCCATCCGGAAAATCCACCTTGTCATTCTGAGCGAAGCGAAGAATCTCTGCGGATCCAGTAACTATGAGATTCTTCGTCGCCTTGCTCCTCAGAATGACACCCATACACACGGTTTCCGGATGAGCACTAGCAAGTCCTCCATTCTAGGCCCCACAGATCTATAAAGAAAATCCGCAATCCGCAATCCGCAATCCAAAATTTGACTTACAGGCTCCAACAAATCCCACAGCCCTGACAACATTTTGGCGGTGTGGCGGTTTGATGTCTTTTTCTGAAGTCTTGATACTTCTCTCCCAACCAGATCTCCTCCAGTGGCCTCTCAAATATATTGCCGAGAATTATGGATGAATAGTCTACCGTCGAGAAAGGAGAGATGCAGCAGGGAAGAACATTTCCTTGGGCAGTAATGTAAACAACCTCCCAGGGACGGAAGCACCTTCTCCAGGGTGCAGCATCAGGTGGACTCCCTCGGACGCTGTGCACTGGGTCGGTGAGACCTGAGGCACTGAACAAGATACCAAGCTCTCGGGCCCGTTCCAGACACCGATGAATCAGTTGGGATACCTCCATATCAGGATTGGTAAGGGAACTCTGCGAATTTGCCAGACCGTAGCCCTCATCGTCCAAAAAATAAACAAGTCTTTGGAGATGTAATTCCCGAATGCCCATGAGAGCTGCAAGCTCGATGAGTTTTGGGAGTTCAGTGATATTTTCCTGGTTACCCAAGAACCAGAGAGATAGCTTAGGTTGTGACAATTTCCTGGATTGCAAGCGTTTTGTCATGGTTTGGAGGTTGTTGACAATCAGATCGAACTTATCGCTGTCACGCACAGCTTTGTAGCCATTGGATGATGCCGCATCCAGAGAAATTCTAATCTCATCCACCTGCGAATCGATGAGTTTCTCTTGCTTTTGTTTGTTAAGGAGGATGCCGTTGGTGTTGAAAAGAACTGTCACATTCTTGTTCTTGAGGTGGCGGATCATCTCTGGCAGGTCACGGTTGAGCAAAGGTTCGCCGATGCCATGGAGTACGGCCCGCTCCAGATCGGGTAGCTGCTCAGATATCATAATCAATTCTTCGAGGGAAAAATCGCGCTCCGGCTCCCAGCCTCCTCTGTAAATAATGCAAGTCCTACATCTCAGATTGCAGCGATTGGTCGTCTCCACATAGAGACATTTAGGCAGATCTACGGCTCGTGCTGTTTCCGCCATACGATCATGCTCCCCTGACAATGGTGGTACAGATGCTTCCTGTCCGGAGTGGTCTTTCGGCAGAAGAAAGTTGAGAATGCAGGTGTGTCTTTTTTCCGCGTACTACAGGACAGTATTCATCTGGTTCATTGGGGCGCCCGCGCAACAGCCGGCGAGCAGCGCATCCTCCACCACAACTGCTTAGGTATTCACAGCTCAGGCAGAATTGGGGTGTATTGTGTGTATCATTGAAAAGTGGGGTTTGAAAAACAGCTTCCCTTTTTTCCACCAAATCTTCGATGGTCAAATCAGATTCCGGCCAGTACACACATGGTTTCAAACGCCGGTCGGGAGTTATACGGATGCTGCTGCCTCCACAGGGAGTCCCATTGCCGTTACCGAGTCCTAGGAACGTGTTCACCAGGGGCTCGGTCACAGAGATGATTTCAGTTTCATCGAACAACATCTGGTAGGCTTCCCAGTACTGGTCGAAGCTCAGCAAGAACTTATCAGTGTACATGGGCTGATAGACGTTGACCCTGAAGTCAGCTCCTAAAGACGCTGCCAGTTTGGCGATTTGTCCCTGATCTTTAAAATTAACGTTCATCAAGACCGCCAGGATTGAGACTTTGACTCCCAAGCGGGCACACCTTTCTATCGAATTCATGATGGTCTGCCAGTTGCCCTCACCCCGGAATTCGTCCTGTCTTCTCTGGTCTGGAAAATCAATGGAAAATTCCACGTCCCCAAAATAGCTAAGCATTTCGTCGGGGGTTATAGACAGGGTATAACCATTTGAGGCCAGGGTAAGCTTGATTCCTCTCCCTTTGAGGTAGTCAATAATCTCAAGGTATTGCGGATTCAAGCCGTTTTCACCTGTGCCGAAACCTATGGAACTGATCTCTAAGCTGTCGCAAATCTTTTCGATATCCTCCAGAGTGAGATTGTAGATTCGATCCTGGTCTCTATAACAGTGGGCACAGTACAGATTACAGTTATTGGTTAGGCCGATACCTACTGAGGCCATGGTGGCACCTCCTGTTCAATCTTTCCACAAATAACGCAAGGGAACCCAAAACATATAATAAGCTGCCATGATGGAGCCCCGAACCGTACCGGATACCTTGGATTTCCCGAGACGCCGCCGGTATGGAACGGGAACACTCTGGATTCGCCATCCTTTCTTAGCAGCTTTGACTACCATCTCCACAGGCCAACCGTAGGTCAGCTGTTCCATGTGTAGATCAAAGAGAGTGGCCCGCTTAATTGCACGGAAGGAGCCTAGGTCTGTGATATCAGCCCCGTACAACAATCGAAGTAACAAAACAATTATTCTGTTGCCCAGACGACCATGCCAGGGCATGGAACCCTTTTCTAGTCTTCCCTTAAGACGGCTACCCACCACCAGGTCAGCTTTGTCTTCCATCACCGGCCCCGCAACAACCGACAATTGCGTCGGATCATCACTGTGGTCTCCGTCCAAGAAGACAATGATCTCTGAGTTACGAGTTGCCTTGGCTCCTGCTAGGCAAGCAGCGCCGTAGCCGCGACGAGGTTCGTGGACGACCCTGGCGCCGGCAGCTGTCGCCCGTGCCACGGTGTCGTCGGTGGAACCGTTGTCGGCTACGATGATTTCTTCTACCAGATCCCCAGGTACATCCTGGACGACGCTGCCGATAGCCTGTTCTTCATCGAGAGCAGGGATGACAACAGAAATTTTCATAGCGAGAGCAACCTAGTAACAGTCACGGTCAAAACATCGGTTGAGATCTCTACTTGTCGGACAGCCACCTTCCTTGCGGGCGGGGATAAACCCCGCCC
>Ga0255046_10000176_pt1 | contig 15527 bp, 13 predicted proteins | sample BC1_12_27_MG_FD_183632 | JGI IMG/M metagenome (GOLD analysis project Ga0255046, IMG submission 183632) | Seawater microbial communities from Strait of Georgia, British Columbia, Canada - BC1_12_27 | ecosystem: Environmental > Aquatic > Marine > Strait | place: Canada: British Columbia...
TCTCGTCCTACAATAAGTTGACACCTGAGGAGGAGCTCCGGAGGAGCGGCATATTCTTAGCCTGGGGCGTGAGCCCCAGGGTAGGGACGGCAAATAGACCACAAGCCCCTGGAGGGGGCGACAGATTCGTGCTGCGGCGTGAGCCGATAGCATCGGCGCCACATTTCTGTCGCCGCTCCGCGGCTTTTTCTTTTGTTCTTGCCCTTATCCTGGGGCTCACGCCCCAGGCTATGTATCTTTCGCCGCTCCGCGGCTCGGAATCGCATGACAACTTTTCGTCAGGACTTGACAGTTGGACTCACGGACTGATTACTGGTTACTGATTACTGGCTACTGGGTGGGCGGGTGGGACTGGATACTTGCGCCTCTACTCCCACTCAATCGTCCCGGGAGGCTTTGACGTCACGTCGTAAACGACGCGATTGATGCCCGCCACCTCGTTCACCACCCGGCGGGCGATTCGATCGAGTACCTCCGGGGGGAATCGATACCAGTCGGCGGTCATGAAGTCGGAGGTGGTCACGGCCCGCACCACGAGCACGTTTTCGTACGTGCGCGAGTCACCCATCACGCCTACGCTCTTGACCGGCAAGAGGACGCACAGAGCCTGGGAGATCTCATCGTAGATTCCGGCCGCACGAATTTCCTCGATGACGATTGCGTCGGCCTCCTGCAGAGTGAGCACGCGATCGGGATCGATAGCACCGAGTATCCGCACCGCCAGCCCCGGGCCCGGAAAGGGATGCCGCCAAACGAAATCATGTGGCAGACCGAGCTCCTCCCCTACCCGGCGCACCTCATCCTTGAACAGGTCGCGCAGCGGCTCCACGAGATCCAGACCGAGTCGCTCGGGGAGCCCGCCGACATTGTGGTGGGTTTTGATCACCGCCGCCGTGCCTCGCACTCCCGACGACTCGATGACGTCCGGGTACAGGGTCCCCTGGGCGAGATACCGGGCATCGGCTATTCGCTCGGCCTCTCCTTCGAAGACCTCGACAAACTCGCGGCCGATGATTTTGCGTTTTTCCTCGGGGTCTTCGACCCCCACGAGAGCGGAGAAGAACCGTTCGGATGCGTCCACCCGATCGAGGTCCAGCCCGAATTCCGCGAAGCTCCGCGAGACGGCGTCACCCTCGTCTTTCCGCAAAAGACCGGTGTCGACGAATATGGGGACCACCCGGTCGTCGATCGCCTCGCGAAGAAGGACCGCTGTCACCGACGAGTCGACGCCTCCCGAAACGCCGCAGATTACCTTTCCATCAGTGACTTTCGACTCGAGCTCCGCCACCAGCTCGTGGCGGATGGCGGCCGGGTTCCAGTCGCGGGCCGCCCCTGCCATGGCGATAAAGTTCTCCAGCACTCGTGTGCCGTGAGGTGTATGGCGAACCTCGGGGTGGAATTGGAGACCGACAAACCGTCGTGACGGGTCGAACATGGCCGCCACATCGGTGGTTGCGGTGGTCGCGAGGCCCTGGAATCCGTCCGGCATCCGCTCCACCAGATCGCCGTGGCTCATCCACACCGGTTGATGGATCGGCGTGCCCTCGAAGACAGACTCCAGGCCCACCACCTCCAAATCGGCGAGACCGTACTCACGCCTCGACGACGTCCGCACCTCGCCGCCGAGGTCACGGGCCATCAGGTGAAGTCCGTAGCAGATACCGAGGACCGGCACCCCGAGCTCGAAGACCGCCGGGTCCGCCTGCAGTGAGCCCTCCTCGAAGACGCTCGCCGGTCCACCCGAAAGGACAATCGCAATCGGCTGAATTCGCCCGATCTCATCGCCGGCAAGGTCACCCCGTTCGACCACCGTCTTCACACCAAGCTCGCGCAGCCGGCGGGCGATGAGCTGGGTGTACTGCGATCCGAAGTCGAGGATGAGGATGATTTCGTGCTGCATCTGCTCTCCGCCGCGGTCGTCTACCGCCAATGGTGGCGTGGAGGATAACAGAAGTACGGGCGAAGAGCCTGTCCAAGTAAGAGGCGCGCCCACCAGCGACACCCTGATGGAGTTTCCAAAACAACACTGGCGGTGATTTGACCTTGTACTGGTGCAGGGCTACGATCCGCGGTGGAAATCGGAGAGCTAAAGGAACCAAAATGGCCGATCAGTTCATGCCGGTCCTTATCACCTTGGTTGTTGCGGGGGTCTTCTCAGCGGCGCTGTTGGGCGCCGCCGCCCTCCTCGGCCAGCGGACCCGGCACCGGACGAAGGTCAAACTCGAAAGCTATGAGTCCGGGGTGCCGCTCATCGACCGTGCCCATAAACGAATTTCAGTCAAATTCTACCTCGTGGCCCTCGTCTTTGTTGTGTTGGACGTAGAGGTCGCATTCCTCTACCCCTGGGCAATCAATTATCGGTCAATGGTGGGCAACGGCTCGCTGACGCCGCTCTGGGAAATCTCGGCGTTTCTCGCCCTCCTCGTCCTCGCCTACCTCTACCTCTGGCGGAAGGGAATTTTCGATTGGGGACGGAGACAGACGAGCGCGCCTAAAAAGGGTCGCGGCGCGTGAACGTCACAACCACTTCACCGCTGGTCGTTGCAACTGCCGACAAGGTCAGCAGTGTCGCATTCGATCGCTCCATGGAAGCCCAGATAAAATCGATCCTCAAACGGTATCCGAAACCAAGCGCCGCCCTCCTGCCGGTGTTGTGGTTATGCCAGGATCGTTGGGGCTGGATCTCTCCCGGGATCATGGAAGCCGTTGGCAAACGTCTGGATCTCGCCCCAGCCTTCATCGAGGGAGTTGTCACCTTTTACACCATGTACGAGCGGCGCCCGCCGGGGAAATTCCTGCTGCAGGTCTGCACAACGCTGTCCTGCCAGCTCTGTAAGACCTCGGCGCTCATCGACCACCTCAAGCAGAAGCTCGGTATCGACTTTGGCGAAACCACCGAGGACGGCCTCTTGACCCTGGTCGATGTGCAATGCCTGGGGGCGTGCGGCGAGGCGCCGGTGATTCAGATCAACTCCGATTACTACACAGATCTCACGATCGAAAAGCTCGACGCCATCCTCGACCGGCTGGCGGGTCAATGACCGAATCGATCCTTCTCCGGGCGCGCGGCCTCAAGAACTCGCGCTCGATCTCCACCTACTGCCGCCTCGGTGGCTATTCGGCCCTCGAGAAGGCCCTTTCGATGACGCCGACGGATGTCATCGACGAGGTCAAGGCGTCCGGGGTCCGGGGGCGCGGCGGTGCCGGTTTCCCGGCCGGCGTCAAGTGGAGTTTTGTTCCCAAAGACACAGCCAAACCCAAGTACATGATCTGCAACGCCGACGAGTCCGAACCCGGAACCTTCAAAGATCGAGAGATGATCCTCGTTGATCCTCATATGGTCCTCGAAGGCATCGCAATTGCATCCTACGCAATCGGCGCTAACACCGCCTATATCTATATCCGTGGCGAGTTCGTCGACGAGGCGCAGATACTGGCCAAAGCGATCGCCGAGGCCAAGCGAAAGAAATTTCTCGGGCAGGATATTCTCGGACGCGGCTACAATCTCGAGGTCCACATCCACCGAGGCGCGGGCGCCTATATCTGTGGCGAGGAGACCGCCCTCATAGAGTCCATCGAGGGAAAACGCGGTTTGCCACGCCTCAAACCGCCCTTCCCCGCAGTGGTCGGTGTCTTCGGTTGCCCAACTGTGGTGAACAACGTCGAGACCCTGGCCTGCGTGCCGCACATCATCGAACATGGCGGCGCCTGGTTTGCAGGGATCGGCACCGAGCGCAGCACCGGCACCAAGCTGTTCTGTGTTTCCGGCCACGTCCAGCGCCCGGGTGTCTATGAGGCACCAATGGGGATCACCTTTCGTGAGATCATCGAGGATCTCTGCGGGGGTACGCGTGACGGCACCAAGCTCAAGGCATTCATCCCCGGCGGCTCTTCGGCCCCCATACTGCCCGCCGACAAAGTCGACACCCCGGCGGACTTCGATTCGGTCGCCCAGGCCGGTTCGATGCTCGGTTCAGGCGGGGTAATCGTCATGGACGAGACGGTAAACATGGTGTGGGCGCTTGAAAACCTCCTCGTCTTTTACGCCCACGAGTCTTGCGGTCAATGCACTCCGTGTCGCGAGGGTTCTGACTGGGCGGTGGACGTGGTTCGCCGTATCCGTCGCGGTCATGGTCGTGTGGGAGACATCGAAACTCTCCGGCGGATCGCGCGATTCGCCAGCCAGGGCATGACAATCTGTCCATTGGGCGACGCATTCTGCGGTCCGATAGCGAGTTTTCTCGACCATTTCGGCCACGAGTTCGAAACCGCCATTTCAGAGGCGTCTTCGATGCCGTCGAAATCCCTGCCGATCCTCCCGGTGCGCTCCGACCGGACTCTCTTCGGAATGTAGGACGCAAGATGGTGACCTTGACGATCGACGGCAGGGAGGTCACCGTGGCCGAAGGCACCAACCTGGTACAGGCGGCGGCCGCTGCCGGAATCGAGGTCCCGACATACTGCTACCACCCGGGCCTCAGCGTCGTAGGTCAGTGCCGCATCTGCTTTGTGGAGGTCGAGGGTATGCCGCGATTGGTCACCGCCTGTTCGACGCCGGCACAGCCCGAGATGGCGGTGCTGACCGCATCGGATCGGGTTCGTGAGGCCCGCGCTGCGGTGATGGAGTTCCTGCTTGAGAACCATCCACTCGACTGCCCCGTCTGCGATCAGGCAGGCGAATGCGGCCTCCAGGACTATTCGGTCGAACATGGTCTCGACTCCACCCACATGGTGGACGAGCGACGTACCTACCCCAGCTTCGAGCGACGAATGATCGGACCCCACGTCATTCAGAACCAGAATCGCTGCATCCACTGCACACGCTGCATTCGCTTCACCACGGAGATCGCGGACACCGCTGACCTGACGATGAAATCGCGTGGCAACCATTCCTATATCGACACCTTCGACGGACGCCCTTTCGAGAACCCCTGGTCAGCGTGCGCCGCTGACGTTTGTCCGGTTGGGGCGTTGACCGTCAAGGAGTTTCGCTTCCGGGCCCGCGTCTGGCACCTCGAAGAGACAAAGACCGTATGTCCGGGCTGCAGCATCGGCTGCAACGTCATGCTTGGCCATCTCGACGGAGAGGTCCACCGCTTCGTGCCGCGGGGAAACACCGAAATCAATGGCTGGTGGATGTGCGATTACGGGCGTTTTCTGGCCGCAGAACTCAACGATCGTACGGTTGACGTCCCCCTCGAACGATTCGGCGAAAGCGACCGCCGCCTCGGCTGGGACACCGCCCTGGCAGAGGTCGCCAGGTGGCTCCGTGAAGCACCACAGCCGCTTGTCGTCGCCTCGGCAAACCTCAGCAACGAAGCCCTGTTTGCCGTTCGCCGTAACCTTGTGGAGGGGGCACGAATCGAAGTTGTTGTGCCCGTCAGCGAGGGCGAAACCCGTCGCATCAAGAACGGCCGCGGAGTCTGGACCAGCAGCGTTGACGCCCACCCGAACTCGACCGGTGCCCGTCAGCTGGGATTCGCGACCGCCGATGCCGCAAACCTCGAAAGCTATCTGCGCGACGGAACAGGACCTGTGCTCTTCCTCGATGCCCACGCCCACCCCTGGTTGATGTCCGAGGGAGCTGTCGCAATCACCACGAATCGCCAGGTGGCGGTTCTCGCGCGATACCGGACGCCGCTGGTTGACGCGGCATCGATCGTCATGCCCCTCACCTCCTGGGCGGAGACCGAGGGCACTTACACCTCATCCACCGGCCGGGTCCAGCTGGCGCGCCGTGCGTTGCCGCCCTGTGGGCAGGCTCGACCGTCGTGGGAGGTTGTCTACCGCCTCGCGCTCGAGCTCGGTATCGAGCAGGAGCGGGCCGTCTCGCCTCGGATCCTCTTCGCTGAAATGGCAGCCGAGGTCGCCGCCTTTTCAGGCATGACATGGGGCCGCCTCATGACTGAACCCGGTATGCCGGTCCACGAGGAGGTGCACGGTGTGGGCTGAGGTCGCGGTTGTCGGTGTGAAGCTCGCCTTCGTGCTGGTCGTGATGCTGACCACGGTGCCGATCATGGTCTGGGTGGAACGACGGGGATCGGCGCTTATCCAGGACCGCCTCGGCCCCAACCGCGTCGGTCCGTTCGGTCTGCTGCAGCCGGTGATCGACGTCGTGAAGCTGCTGACCAAGGAAAACATCAGGCCCGAGGGCGTCCACACCTTCCTCTATCTGTTGGCGCCGGCGATCGCCATCGCCATTTCTCTCAGCACCTTTATCGCGGTGCCGTTTGCGCGTGACTCCGGACTCACAGTCTTCGGTCGGCCGGTCGATGGCTTCATTGTCGCTCCCAACCTCAACATAGGCGTTCTCTACATCTTCGCCATCGCCTCCCTTGCCGTGTACTCGGTCGTCCTCGCAGGGTGGGCGTCAAACAACAAGTATTCTCTGTATGGCGGTATCCGCGCCTCAGCTCAGGCTATCTCCTACGAGATGGCGATGACGATTGCGGTCGTCGGGGTGCTGATGAGCGCCGGTTCGCTTCACCTCCAACAGATTGTTGACGCCCAAACGGGCACCTGGCTCGGCGCTCTCCCACGTTGGAATGTCTTTCCACAATTCCTCGGCGCCATCACCTTCACGGTCGCGGTCTTTGCCGAGACCAACCGTCTGCCATTCGATCTGCCGGAGGCGGAGGCGGAACTGGTTGCGGGCTATCACACCGAGTACTCGTCGATGGGCTTTGCCGCGTTTTACATGAGCGAGTACCTGCACATGATCGTGGCCGCGTCGCTGATCACGGTGCTTTTCTTCGGTGGCTGGAACCTGCCGTGGATCGACATTCCGTTCGATGGTTGGGCCGGCGCCCTGCTGTCAATGGGCGTCTTTGCCGTCAAGGTGGCGTTCTTTATGTGGTTCTTCGTCTGGGTGCGCTGGACCCTCCCCCGGTTCCGTTACGATCAGCTGATGGCACTGGGGTGGAAAGTCATGATTCCCCTGGCGACACTGAACTTCTTGTGGGTCGGCGTCGGCATGGCACTCGGGTACTTTTAGGCGGTAGCTTTGGTAACCTACGTCTTTCTCGCTGCAGCAGCCGTCGCGGTGATCTTCGCGGTCCTCGCGGTGGTGCCCCGCAACCCAATGACCAACGTCCTCTCCCTGGTGGTGCTGTTCTTTGCGATGGCCGCAATTTTTGCAGTTCTGGGGATGGACTTCCTCGCCGCCATCCAGGTCATCGTTTACTCGGGTGCGATCCTCGTCCTCTTCCTTTTTGTCATCATGCTGCTCAATATCCGCAAGGTCGAAGCCTTCGGGAGCGGGCGGGGTTGGCAGGCTTTCATCGGCACCCTGGTGACGGCTGGAATCGGCGCGATGATCCTCGTGATCGCGGGTTTGCTCTTTCCCGAGCAGGGGGCGGTGCTGCCCGGGGTGGCCGACACCGGCACCGCCCTACCCATCGGCAAGGCCCTGCTGAGCACTCACCTCTTCGCGTTCGAGTTCATAACCCTCCTGTTGGTTGCGGCAATCGTCGGCGCGGTCTACCTGGGAAGGAGGGAGGAGCGATGACGCCGGCTGACGTGGTGCCCATTCCCTATACCTGGGTGCTCGCGCTGTCTGCGGTCCTCTTTGCGATCGGCGCTGTCGGGGTGCTCCTGCGCCGTAACGCCATTGCGATTTTCCTTTCGCTGGAGATCATGCTCAACTCGGCCAACCTCGCCTTTGCCGCATTTGCATATCGGTTTGCGGCCGGCCACGCGACGGCGGCCGCGGCCCTTGACGGGCAGATCTTCATCTTCTTTGTCATCGCGGTCGCCGCCGCCGAGGCGGCGGTCGGTCTCGCGCTCTTCATCGCCCTTCATCGCCTCAAGGACTCCATTGATGTCGACCGTGCCAACATTCTCCGCTGGTAGGGACGAGTGATGCTCGGCTCCCTCTGGTTGATCCCGATTCTGTGCCTCGCGGGCGCGGTAATCAACCTGTTGCTCGGGGCGCTCAAGGCGCCCAAGTCTGTGGTGACCACGGTCGGCGTGGGCTCCGTCGGCGCCGCCACCGTGGCGGCGTATGTCGCCCTCGCTGAATACCTGCAACAGCCCTACCCGGCGATCGTCGAACGGTATTTCACCTGGATTTCCGCCGGTGAGATCACGGTCAACGCATCACTCCAGCTCGATCCCCTATCAGCGGTGATGCTCGCCTTCGTCACCTTTGTCGGCTTCCTCATTCACGTCTACTCGGTGGGTTACATGCACACCGAGACCGACGGTGGATACGCACGTTACTTCGCCTACCTCAACCTCTTCATGTTCGCCATGCTGCTGCTGGTGCTCGGCTCCAACCTCCCGGTGCTCTTTATCGGTTGGGAGGGCGTTGGGCTGTGTTCCTACCTCTTGATCGGCTACTACTACGAAAATGACTGGTGCGCGGCGGCCGGCAGCAAGGCCTTCATCGTCAACCGAATCGGAGACCTCGGGTTCCTGCTCGCCGTTTTCACTACCTTTGCGGTCTTCGGCAGCGCCGAGTTCAGCGAGATCTTCCCCGCCGCCGCCAGCCATCCCCAGCAGTATGCGGGAGCAGCGACGATCATCGCTCTGCTGCTGTTCGTCGGCGCCATCGGCAAGTCGGCCCAGATCCCGCTCTATGTCTGGCTGCCCGACGCGATGGCCGGGCCAACACCAGTGTCGGCGCTCATCCACGCGGCGACCATGGTCACCGCCGGCGTCTACATCGTGGTTCGCTGCAATGTATTCTTCAGGCTCAGTCCAACCGCCATGGTCGTGGTCGCCGTCATAGGCGGAGTCACCGCGGTCCTTGCCGCAACAATCGGACTGGTGCAGAACGACATCAAGAAGGTGTTGGCCTACTCGACCGTGTCCCAGCTGGGATACATGTTCCTGGCCGCCGGGGTGGGCGCCTTCACGGTCGCGATCTTCCACGTCGTGACCCACGCCTTTTTCAAGGCCTGTCTCTTCCTCGGCTCCGGCTCGGTGATCCACGCCAACTCTGGCGAGCAGGACATGACCCGGTTGGGCGGTCTTCGAAAATACATGCCAACCACCTACTGGACCTTTTTGGTGGCTACCCTGGCGATCGCCGGCATCCCCCTCTTCGCGGGCTTCTTTTCCAAAGATGAGATTCTCGCCCGGACTTTTTCGGCCGGCGCCGTCGGACTCAACGGCTACGGCGACGTCTACCGGATTCTCTGGTACCTGGCGATAGGCGGAGCCCTGCTCACCGCCTTCTACATGTTCCGCGCGGTTTACATGACGTTTCACGGCGCCTTCCGCGGTGACGAGGAGACCGAGCGCCACCTCCACGAATCGCCGCGCAGCATGACGGTGCCGCTGATCATCCTCGGCATCCTTTCGATCGTCGGTGGGTTTATCGGCTTTCCCGGCCAGCTCTTCCACCAGACCGGTTGGAATCTGATCGAGGACTTTCTAAAGCCGGTGATACTGCCGATCGGCGAAGTCACCCATGGCGCTGCAACAGCGGCAGATCATGCGGTCCCTGCCGTCAGCTTTACAACTGAATGGCTGCTGGTTGGAGTGTCAGTGGCGGTCGCCGTTATTGGCTGGCTGATCGCGCGCCGCTTCTACGTCGGAGAAGGGGCGTTCGGTCTTCCCCGAATGCTTGCCGATCGCCTGCCCCTGATCCACAATCTGCTGTTCAACAAGTACCGGATCGATGAGATATACGGCACATTGATCGTCCGGCCCGTCCGTCGGTTTGCAGTCTTCTTATGGAGGATCGTCGACGAGTTGATCATCGACACCCTCTTTGTCAACGGGACAGCATTCACGGTCGAGCTGACCGGTGACGTGCTGCGCTTCATCCAGACCGGGAACGTCCGCAACTACGCGTTGGCGGTGGCCGCGGCAATTCTCGCTCTGGCTGCGGTCCTGTGGTGATAGGAGGTGATGTGGTGAACGACCATCTCCTGACCATCGTCACCCTCGGGCCGACGGCGTTTGCTGTCCTCCTGCTCTTCATCCCGATGCGGTTCAAACAGGTCCACCGGGTTGTCACCCTCATCACGTCGATCGTGATGTTCGCGTTCTCAACCCGCCTGTGGTCCGGGTTCAACGCCGACAACCCCGGTTTTCAGTTCGTCGATCAGGTTCCATGGATTCCACAATTCGGCATAACATTTCATGTCGGCCTGGACGGGATCTCGCTCCTGCTTGTGCTGCTCACCACTCTCCTGCTGCCGGTGGTCGTGCTCGCGGCGTGGTCACTCAATATCGAACACATCAAATCTCTCCACATCACCTTCCTTCTGTTGACCACCGGGATGATCGGCACATTTGTCGCCCTCGATCTCTTCCTGTTCTACATCTTCTGGGAGATCACGCTGATCCCGATGTATTTCATCGTCGGCATCTGGGGCGGTCACCGACGCATCTACGCCGCGGTCAAATTCTTCATCTTCACCATGGCGGGATCGGTCTTCATGCTGGTGGCGATTCTTTTCCTTGCCTGGTTCCACCACCAACAGACCGGCGTCTGGTCGTACGACTATCTCGACATTCTTCAGACCGCACCTTTGTTGCCGACGACCGGGGGCCTGCTCGCGCCCGGACTTCTTATCTTCGCCGCCTTCGCTTTCGCCTTCGCCATCAAGGTACCCATCTTCCCTCTCCACACGTGGCTTCCCGATGCTCACGTGGAGGCGCCGACCACCGGCTCGGTGCTCCTCGCCGGCGTGCTGCTCAAGATGGGCGCCTACGGCTTTCTGCGATTCAACCGCGCACTCCTGCCCGACGCCTGGGAGTTTTTCACACCATTGCTGATCGTGCTGGCTGTGATCGGCATCATCTACGGCGCGCTGGTGGCGATGGTCCAACCAGATGTCAAGAAGCTGATTGCATACTCGTCGGTAAGCCACCTTGGTTTCGTAATGCTCGGTCTCGCTGCCGGCACCCAGGCCTCAACCCAGGGCGCAGTCTTGCAGATGGTCAACCACGGTCTTACCACCGGCGCCCTCTTTCTGCTCGTCGGGATGATTTACGAACGTACCCATACCCGCCTGATCGAGCGTTACGGAGGTCTGGCCGGCGTCATGCCGATCTTTACCGGTATCTTTCTTCTTGTCACGCTTGGCTCGATTGGTTTGCCGGGACTCAACGGTTTCGTCGGCGAGTTTCTGATCCTTGCCGGCTCGTGGGCCGGTCACCCAACGGCTGTGGTTTTTGCCGGTCTCGGCATTATCCTCAGCGCCGTCTACATGCTGTGGATGGTGCAGCGGGTCTTCTGGGGACCGCTCGATGTCGAGGCCAACCGCGCCCTCCACGACATCAACCTTCGCGAGATCCTGGTAGTCGCACCGCTGGTGGTTTTGATCGTCTGGATCGGTGTCCATCCCAACACCTTCCTCGAACCGATGGAGGCGTCGGTCCGCCTCCTGCTCACGCGATGATCGGGAGATAGGACCGTGCTGACACCCACCACTACCGACATTATCGCCCTCTTGCCGGAGATCATCCTCACGATCACCGCCGGTTTCGTGCTCCTCATCGAGGCCTTCCTGCCAAGCCTGCGACGCTACCTGAGCGCGCTGAGCATGCTGGCAATCGCAGGCGCCGTCTGGGCACGACTGTCGTTCGAGCTACCGGGAATGGTTTGGGCCGGTATGTTGAGGATCGACGGACTGACCGCGTTTGTCGACACGTATATTCTGATTGCCCTGTTCTTCGCCGTGTGGATGGCGGGGCCCTTCATGCGCCGCACCGGTACCGATTACGGTGAGTTCTACGCTCTGATGCTCTTCGCAACGGTCGGTTCGATGGTTATGGCGTGCTCCGTCAACCTGCTCCCCATCTTCCTCGGTCTCGAGCTCCTGTCGATCCCGCTCTACGTCCTCAACGCCTTCCTGAAACGTCATGATGTCAGCGTCGAGGCCGGGCTCAAGTACTTCATCGTCGGTGCGTTCGCCTCGGCCTTCGTAGCCTACGGCATGGCCCTGCTCTACGGCGCGTCAGCCAGTACCGCCCTAGTGGATGTCGGTCGTCAGGTTGTTGAGCTCGGCTTCCTCAATCCGCTCACCGCAGTCGGTTTGGCGATGGTCGTCGGCGGTCTCGCCTTCAAGATCGCGCTCGTCCCCTGCCACGCGTGGGCACCCGACGTCTACCAGGGCTCGCCGACCCCGGTCACCGCCTTTCTGTCCGTAGTACCGAAGGGCGCCGCCCTGATCGTCTTGCTGCGCATGGTCGAGGGCATGGATCTCCTCCATGTATCGCCGCGCTGGGTGCTGGCCGCAAGCGTTATCGCCGTTGCCTCGCAGACCATGGGCAACCTGGTCGCCATCGTCCAGCGGGACATCAAGAGAATGCTCGCCTACTCAGGCATCGCGCACATGGGCTACGCCCTGGTGGCGGTGATTGTTGCGGGCGTAGAAGGCGGCGCCGCCGTGCTCGTCTATCTGGTCGCATACACTCTGATGAACATGGGCGCCTTTGCCTGCGTAGCTCAGCTCTCCGAACGCGAAGATCGGCCACATCTCATCAACGACCTCTCCGGCCAGGGCTACAACAGGCCGGTCGCAGCCCTTGCACTCACCATTTGCCTCTTCGCCCTTTCCGGTATCCCGCCATTCATTGGCTTCACTGCCAAATTCGTCGTGTTCCGAGCCGCCATCAACGAGGGATTCGTCTGGCTGGCCGTGATCGGAGTGGTCAACTCGCTGATTTCCGTCTTCTACTACGTGCGGGTGATCTACATCCTTTACATGCGTCCCTTGCCCGAAAGACAGCCCGATTATCGGTTCTCCCTCTCGATCGCGGCCGCGGCATCGGTAGCGGCATTGGCGACTTTGCTCCTCGGCCTTTACCCGACAGCGGTGCTGGCCGCTGCACAGAGTGCTATCCTCGGTTTAGCGAGGTAGCGCATGGTTGCATACAAGCGGAACGTCGATACCGCCAACATCTCCGAGCTCACGATCTCACGTCTCTCGATCTACCTGAGATGCGTCGACCAGCTCCTTGACCTTGGTGTCGAAACCGTCTCCAGCCAGGAGCTGGCGAAACGGTTCAACCTCAACTCGGCCCAGATCAGAAAGGACCTCGCGTACTTCGGCGAGTTCGGCGTACGGGGCGTTGGCTACAACGTGCGTGAACTCCGTCAGTATGTGGTCGAGATCCTCGGCCTCGACCGCGAGCGGCGCCTGCTCATCGTCGGTGCCGGTAACCTCGGGAACGCCCTTTGCCACTACTCCGGTTTCTCGAGTGGGAATTTCCTTGTCGTCGGCGTCCTCGACTCGGATCCAAGTCGCATCGGCGACGCGACACCGGCCGGATTGCTGGTCGAAGATGCGGAACGAATTGGTGAGATCGTTGCCCAACGGTCGGTCGACATCGGCGTCATTACGACCCCGCCGGGCGCGGCACAGAAGGTTTGTGAGCAGATGGTGGATTCCGGCTTGCGCGCCATTCTCAACTTCGCGCCGGTCCGGGTGAAGGCAGCCGAAGGTGTGCTGGTGAAGACGGTCGACCTCAAGGTCCACTTGGAAGAACTCTGCTTCTTCTTGGCCCACGCCTCGAGCGCATAGCTATCAGCCACTCATTATTAGCTCTAAGCTCATCGCAAAAGGCTTCTTTCGGGGAGGGTCGAATTCATGGACCCAAAGCTAATTACTAACAGCAAATAGCAAACAGCTTCTGTTTCGACCGAGGAATCGCAAAACCCTCTCCTGTGGCGTCCTGAGAACGTTTCCGTTAAAGTAGGCAACATGAATGAGCCGGCGACAATCGGAAAGTACGAGGTGATCGAGCAGATCGCCGTCGGCGGCTTTGGCATCATTTACAAGGGCTGGGACCCCTTTATCAAACGGACAGTGGCGATCAAGATGTGCGCCACTCCGGACGACGAAGTGCGGCAACGCTTTCAGCAAGAAGCCCAGTTTGTCGGCAACCTTGTCCACCGCAATATCACCCTCGTCTTTGATTACGGCGTCGAAGACGAAGTCCCTTACATCGTGCAGGAGTTTCTCACTGGCTACGACCTCGATGAGCTCCTCAAAGCCGACGTCGTGACCGACGAGGACACCATTGTCTCGATCCTGATCCAGGTCTGCGAGGGCCTCGAGTTCGCCCACGAGCGCGGCATCGTCCACCGCGACATCAAACCATCCAATATTCGAGTTCTCGAGGACGGCATGGTCAAGATCATGGATTTTGGCATTGCCAAATCAATCCTCGCGGCGAGCAAGCTGACCCAGACCGGTATCGCCCTCGGCACCGCGGGTTACCTCGCGCCGGAACAGATCCAGGGACGAACGGTCGATGCCCGCACCGATATCTTCGCCGTTGGCGTCGTCGCCTACGAGCTGATAACCGGAAACCGGCCGTTTGAAAGCGCAACTCTTTCAAACGTTCTCTACAAGATCCTCAATGAGGACCCGGAGTACCCCTCTGAGGTCGACGGACGCTGCACCGAGGAGTTGCGGGAGGTCGTCCGCCGTTGTCTGGCGAAGGAGCCCAATGAACGCTTCCAGGGCGTCGCCGACCTGCTCACCGACCTCCGTCGAATTGCCCTCGCCTCGGCTCCGGAGGTGGCGAGCACGAAAGAACTCACAACCGGTGTGCTGAGGCGGGCGATGCGTGGAATGCCGACGCCGGCCGCCGACAAACCCGACCAACCCACCCGGCGGGTCGCGACCCCAAAATCGCAGCCAACCTCGCCGACACCGCCGCCGACACCCCAGAACACGAAGCTCCACCGCACGCCGGAGGTCCACGGCGACGATTCGGGACGGCGAAGTCCGGTCCTCTACATTTTCATCGGTTTGGTGGTGCTTCTGATCGGCGCCGGAGCGACGCTATTCTTCTCGAATGACGCGCAGCAGCTTGTCTTCGGCGATGCGGGTGCCCCATGGATACCCACGCCAACACCAACAGCCGTTCCCACCCCGACCTACACCCCGACCGGAACCGCAACTCCTACCGCTACCGAAACACCGGAGCCCAGCCCGACGGCGACACCGGCACCGGTAGAGGTACGTCTGATCGTCGATCCCCCGGCCGAGGTCACGATCGACGGGAGGCCCTTCGGCAGCGGTCGGACGCCGGGCGGCTCGGTTCCTCTGACGCTCGGTTCGCACACCTTCACCCTGTCACTCCCCGATTTCCCGATCAAGACCCTGACCCGCGACGTCACGACCACCACCAAAACCCTTTCGCTCACCGTTGAGGTGGGCCTCCTCACCGTCACCGTGGATCCGGAGCGGGCACCACCGGGCGGAGTCGCCTACCTGGACGGCGAGGCATTGGGGCCGGTGCCCCTCGTACGACGAAAGGTCCCGGCCGGCGAGCACGAGTTGGTTGTCCGATGGAACGGCACCTCTCCGTTCCGCAAACAAATCGTTATACCCCAGCTCCCCAACCCGGCGTTGATTGTTCCGTCGGTTGCGCCACCGGCTGAGTGATGCGCAGAAACCAACAGACAAATCGAAATGCCCGCCCGGGCTCGTTTCCCTGTCCTGTCGGGACGCGTGCCGCGCTCCCTACTGGCGGAATCGACAACCGAGCGACCAGTGCACTTTTCTCAAAGCGCGCTCTCCGTGGTTACTAGTGGCCTATGGCCACCGTGAATC
>Ga0255046_10000178_pt1 | contig 15512 bp, 14 predicted proteins | sample BC1_12_27_MG_FD_183632 | JGI IMG/M metagenome (GOLD analysis project Ga0255046, IMG submission 183632) | Seawater microbial communities from Strait of Georgia, British Columbia, Canada - BC1_12_27 | ecosystem: Environmental > Aquatic > Marine > Strait | place: Canada: British Columbia...
CAAAAAGCTAAAGTGTTACCATTTCTTTTTCTTCTTACCATTTTTCTTGAATTTACCCGGAGGGTATTTGCGCTTGTGATCTTCGTGATAGATATAAGGTTTATTGGTATCCGTCTCGATGCTTACATAGCCGGCGGATCCCAATTGAATAGAATGCGGCAACGATGCGGCAATCCGCCAGTTAGGCCCTTCAAGATAGAAATATAATTCTCTATAAGCATCATAGTAAACGCTACAGGAAGGATAATACCGATATTTATGTTTTGCTCGATATCCATGAGTCGGTGCATGAGGTGGCGGCCCCCCTTTCTTAGCCTTGAACAAAATTGAACGTTTTACAAAGGTCTCAGTAGTTTACTACAGCTGCACACCCTGCGCCTTGAAAATGCGGCCAAATCGATAATTGCAGATTTTAGGTTTGAAAGAAAATGAATGTTTGCTCATCCAGTTGAAAAAAGCTTAGAGCCCAAAGACACTTATAGTTCACCTATCCATCCATTTATAAACCTGTTTACTATTTGATTTTTAACACAATTTAGTCTTAGCTGTTTTTCATCAATTTTTCTTGACATTTGACATAGCTGTTTGTTAGTGAATGAATGTTCATTCATAATCTGATTTTTCATGAGAAACAATGGTAATCAGGATTTCTCACAAATCTGATTCTTTTTTCTTTACAACCAAAATAAATTCTTCATGAGAAATTAGGGATAGGGGAGGTCTGTTATCAATACAAAAGAAAAAATAAACGACAAATATCATAGGATACTTGAAGCTGCAGTCAAAGTATTTGCAGAAAAGGGTTTTTTTCAGTCAACCATTTCACAGATTGCAAGGGAAGCTGGTGTGGCTGATGGTACGATCTATCTTTATTTCCAAAATAAGAATGATATTCTGGTCCAGTTTTTTAGTTATAAGACCAGACAGGTTTTTTCAAGCTTCAGGAAAGAAGTTGACAAAGCGGACAATACTGTCGGCAAACTTAGAAATCTCATCCGCCGGCATCTCGAGGAATTCCAGAGCGACATGAATATGGCGATAGTCTATCAGGCTGAAACACACCAGAGCATCCGTTTGTTTGAAGAGCAGATAAAAGAGATGTCCAAGATGTATCTTGATATTATTTTGGAAATCGTGGAGCAGGGGCAGGAAGAGGGAGTCATTCGAAAGGATTTGTATCTGGGCCTTGTTAAGCGTTTCATACTCGGGGCTGTGGATGAGGTTATTAATACTTGGTTACATTCAGGCGGAAAGTACGACCTTGTGTCAATGGCAGATCCACTTGTAGAGCTTTTCATGAGAGGAATAGGGACATATAAAGAATAAGGAGAAAATAATCATGGCACAATATATTGCGGATCGTAGGGACGTCGATTTTGTCCTCCATGAGCAGATGCGGGTTGGAGATCTGAGCAAGCACGAAAGGTTTGCGGAGTTTAACAAAAAGACGGTCGATATGATCGTATCCGAAGCACGCAATCTGGCGATCAAGGAGATTCTTCCCACACAGAAATCAGGCGATCAGGAAGGATGCAGGTTTGAAAAAGGTAAGGTGACGGTTCCTGAGTCTTTTCACAGAGCTTACGAACTCTTAAAAGAAGGGGAATGGGTGGCCATGACGGAAGACCCCGAGTGGGGGGGGCAGGGAATGCCGGCGACAGTTGCGTTGGCAGCCAGTGATTACCTTGTGGGTGCCAACTTTGCATTAATGATATATTCCGGGTTGACCCATGGCGCCGGAAAACTGATTGAGGCGTTTGGTACTGATAAACAGAAAGAGCTTTTTCTAAAAAAGATGAATACCGGAGAGTGGACCGGTACGATGTTGCTTACGGAACCCGAAGCCGGGTCGGATGTGGGCGCCCTCACCACTTCGGCTGTAAGGAATGATGATGGGACCTATTCTATAACCGGGAACAAGATATTCATATCAGGCGGCGAACAAGACATGGTGGAAAACATCATTCATCCTGTTCTGGCCCGTATCGAAGGTGCGCCGGCTGGAACAAAAGGTATTTCACTGTTTCTTGTACCCAAAATATGGGTAAATGACGACGGGAGTTTGGGGGAGTTCAACGACGTTGTCTGTACCGGTATTGAAGGGAAAATGGGAATCCATGGAAATTCGACTTGTTCTCTTGCCCTTGGCGGCAAGGGGAAATGCAGAGGAACCCTGCTGGGCGAAGAGCACAAGGGGATGCGAGCAATGTTTCTGATGATGAATGAAGCTCGTTTGCTTGTGGGACTCCAGGGTTTCGGCTGTGCATCGTCTGCTTACATGTATGCCGTTAATTATGCCAGGCAGAGGATTCAAGGAAAGCATCTTCTTGAGATGATGGATAAAAGCGCCCCATCAGTTCCTATTATCCAGCATCCGGATGTGCGGCGACAACTTATCACAATGAAAGTGTATGTTGAAGGGATGAGAAGTCTTCTCTATTATGTGGGGCTGTGCGAAGATAAGATTAAAATCTCAGAAGACGCTGAAGAAAAAGCAAGATATCAGGGCATTGTCGATGTACTCATTCCCATTGCCAAAGGCTATGTTACCGACAGGGCCTTTGAGGTCTGTAGTCACGGTGTCCAGATATACGGCGGTTATGGATATATTAGAGAGTATCCCGTGGAGCAGCTTCTTCGGGATTGCAGGATAACGATGATTTACGAAGGTACCAACGGCATCCAGGCCATGGACCTTCTGGGAAGAAAACTGGGATTGAATAAGGGAAAACCGGTTATGGATCTTTTGGTTGAGATGCAAAAGACTATTAAAATGGCAGGGGAGGTATCCGGACTTGAGGATTTTGCAGCCAGAGTGGAGGAGGCGGTCAATAAGCTGGGCGAAGTTGCGCTGCATATGGGAACAACGGCCATGTCATCCAAAGCGCTGAATGCCTTTGCCTTTGCTCATCCTTTCATGGAAGTTTGCGGCGATGTAGTAATGTCCTGGATGCTGCTGTGGCGGGCAACTATTGCGGCCAGGGAACTGGAAAAGGGAGCCAAGAAAAAAGATGCCGCCTTTTACCAGGGCCAGGTTAAAAGTACTGAATTCTTCTTATATTCCATTCTTCCGGTTACTTTTGGCAAAATGAAAGCCATTCTGTCTACCAATGGCGCTGCTGTGGAGATACCCGAAGATTCATTCGGTGGATAACTTTGGTGGTTACTAAAATGGCTCAAGACGAAATTGTTGTTATTATAGATGAAGAAAACAACGTAATTGGCGCTAAAGCTCGCTCCATTATGCGCTCAAAAGGGTTGAGACACAGAGCCACGTACATACTTGTGTTTAACTCAAGCGGCAAGATCTTTGTGCAGAAACGAACAATGACCAAGGATGTCTACCCCGGTTATTATGATGTTGCTGCCGGTGGTGTTGTTTTGGATAAAGAGACCTATGAGGAATCGGCCGGACGAGAACTAGAAGAGGAGTTAGGAATCAGAGACGTCCCTCTTTCACATCTTTTTGAATTTTACTACAAAGACAAAAAAAATCGTGTCTGGGGCAGGGCTTATACATGTGTTTATGACGGAGAAATAGTGCTGCAAAAGGAAGAGGTAGAAAGCGGAAGTTTCCAGGATGTGGACGAAATTATTCGCATGGCCGGGCATGAACTTTTCACCCCTGACAGCCTGTACGTTCTCGAGCGTTATATCCGTGAGAAATCCGGGTTAAGAACATGACGGTTTGTTATTCCATCATCATTCCCGCTTATAATGAGGAGAAGTGGTTGGTTCGGACCCTTCCAGCTCTCAGAGAAGCCATGGATATGTTGGATGTGTTAGGAGAAGTTATAGTTGTGGATAATAATTCCACGGACCAAACTGCCCGAATAGCTCGCCAACACAGCGCTCAGGTCGTTTTTGAACCGGTCAACCAGATTTCTCGGGCTCGGAATACAGGCGCAAGGATAGCAAAAGGTCGCTATTTCATATTCCTGGACGCGGATACTTTCCTTGCGCCGGTCTTGCTGCAAACCGCATTGGATAATCTTTCCGGTTGTCAGTGCTGTGGCGGAGGAGTCTTAGTGGGCGCTGACAAGCCGATTCGGCCTTTTGCTCGCAAGGCTTTAAATCTGTGGAACTGGATCTCCAAAAAATTTGGTTTTGCTGCCGGCTGTTTCATCTATTGTTTGCGTGAAGGCTTTGAAGCTATCGGCGGATTTAGCGAGAAGGTCTATGCCGGCGAGGAAATCTGGTTTTCACATCATTTGCAATCCTGGGGTAAAAAGCGCGGCATGGCCTTTCAAATAATTTCAGCTCCTCCGGTTATCACATCAAGCCGTAAGCTTGAATGGTTCTCTCCCCTTCAATTAGTACTTCCAGTCTTGGTACTAACGATTTTTCCTTTTTCACTGCGGTTCCGTTTGCTTTGCTCACACTGGTATTTCAGGCCAAAAAATAAGTAGCCTGAATTAAATAGTATAGTATCTCTCAAAAAGCTATTGCGACTTAATTCCTACAGTTCCGGCAAAAAAACAGGCAGCCTGGTGGTCACTTTCCACGACCCTTAATTCCGGTTCTTTATTATGGCAGATATCCTTTGCATAAAGGCATCGGGTGTGGAAACGGCATCCCTTTGGGGGGTTGATGGGGCTGGGCACATCTCCTCTTAAAATGATTCTATCTCGTTTAAGCTCCGGATCCGGAATGGGTGAAGCAGAAAGCAGTGCCTGGGTATAAGGGTGCAAGGGCGTATGATAGAGTTCTTTGTTATTCGCCAGTTCAACAATTTTACCCAGATACATCACTGCCACGCGATTACTCACATGCTCTACAACGCTCAGGTCGTGAGAGATAAAAAGATAGGTAAGACCAAACTCTTCTTGCAGGTCCTTGAGCAGATTTATCACCTGGGCTTGTATGGAAACATCCAGGGCAGATACCGCCTCATCGCAGACAATAAGTTTGGGGTTAAGTGCCAGGGCTCTTGCCACACCGATTCTTTGACGTTGGCCGCCGGAAAACTGATGAGGATAGCGACGCATGTGTTCTTTGCGCAACCCGACTACATTTAACAGTTCAAGGACTCTTTCGTTCCTTTCCCGGCGATTTTTCACTCCGTGGATCAGCAGCGGCTCACCAATAATATGAGACACCGTTTTTCTGGGATTGAGGGAAGAGAACGGATCCTGGAAAATGATCTGCATCTTTTTACGCAAAGCGCGCATCTGTTGGTAATCGTAGGCCAGTATATTCTCCCCTTCAAAGTAAACTTCCCCTGAAGTCGGCTCTTCCAGCCGAAGAATAGCCCTGCCAAATGTGGTTTTTCCACACCCTGATTCCCCAACCAATCCAACCGTCTCTCCCTGACGAATTGTCATGCTAACACCATCGACAGCCTTGACCGAAGCAATTTCCTTTAGAAAAACGCCGCCTCGAATGGGATAATATTTGACCAAATTGCTGGCCCGAACAAGGGGTTGTGATTCTGTTTGAAGATCATGCATACTTCAAACACCTTGTGGTATGATTTTCCCTTACGGTGTAGACTTCTGGTTTTACATTGTAGCAGTCTTTAAAGACATCCGGGCATCTGTCGCTGAAGAGACAGCCTTCCGGAAGGTTGAAAAGCGACGGCACAATGCCGGTAATGGTTTTGAGCCGGCCGCCCTCGGTTTCCCGGCCGAGTACCGGAATCGAATCCAGAAGCCCGACGGTGTAAGGGTGTTTGGGGTTAGAAAAAATGGTTTTGACATCAGTGTATTCCATCACCTTGCCGGCATACATAACCACCACGAACTGGGCCATCTCGGCGATAACACCCATGTCGTGGGTGATAAAGAGGATGGCGGCACCGGTATCGTCTTTAAGCTTGTTCATCAGATCCAGAATCTGAGCCTGGATGGTTACGTCGAGCGCAGTGGTGGGTTCGTCGGCAATCATTAGCCGTGGGGTACACGCGAGAGCCATGGCTATCATCACGCGCTGGCGCATACCGCCACTCAACTGGTGGGGATAATTTGATAATCGCTTTTCCGGTTCGGAAATGCCCACCAGTTGGAACATTTTGATGACTCGATCCCGAGTGTCTTTACGGGAAAGCTTCTGATGCAGGCGAATGACCTCCCCAACCTGGTCCCCTACAGAGAAAACCGGATTCAGTGACGTCATCGGCTCCTGGAAGATCATGGATATTCGATTGCCTCTGATCTTGCGCATTTTAGCTTCGGAAAATTCGAGGATGTTCTGGCCTTCGAAAAAAATCTTGCCGCCTACAATCCGCCCGGGCGGTTGGGGAATAAGCTTGATGATAGAATGGGCGGTCACGCTTTTGCCGCAGCCTGATTCTCCCACCAGTCCCAGGGTTTTTCCCTTTCCGATGGCCAGACTTACATTATCCACGGCCCTAGCCACATACCCATGGACGTCGAAATAAGTCCTCAAACTTTGAATATCCAAAAGGTTGTTGTCCATATAGACTTAGCTCATCCTATCTCCGTCTTCAGTCCCTCAATCTCGGGTCCAGGGCATCACGCAGACCATCGCCCAGGAGGTTAAAGCCGAGCACCGCCAATAATATTGCAATGCCAGGAAAAGTCATCACCCAGGAAGCCCTGAGAATCAGGGCCCTGCTTTTGGCAATCATGGCACCCCATTCGGGAGTGGGTGGTTGGGCGCCTAAACCAAGGAAACTAAGGGCCGCAGCATCCAAAATAGCAGACGCAAAACTCAGAGTTGTTAGAACAATCAGCGGGCCGAAACAATTGGGTAAAATGGCGATAAAAATAATTCGCCAGTCCTTGGCCCCGACTGCTCTGGCCGCCATTACATAATCCTTTTCGCATTCCTCCAGCACACTACCGCGAACAATGCGTGCAAACCTCGGCACATAGGTGATACCGATGGCCATCATGGCGTTTTGCAGGCTGGGGCCAAGATACGCCACCACAACAATGGCCAGAAGCAGATAAGGAAAGGCCAGAATGATATCCATGATGCGCATAATGACGTTGTCCAAAGCACCCTTGTAGTAACCGGAAATGGAACCGAGCAGAGTTCCCAATACAAAAGCCAGTCCCACACTTACTACGGCTACAATCAGAGAAACCCGGGCACCGTAAATTATCCGTGAAAGGATATCCCGCCCCAGACCATCGGTACCGAGAATATTTTTTTTTGCGCCGCCATCGGCCCAAACCGGAGGCTTGATCTGATCGTAGAGTGAGGTTTCCACAGGATCGTGAGGGCTGAGCACCGAAGCGAAAATGGCGATCAGTACAAAACAGACTACGACAATCAGGCCAGCCACTGCCGTCTTGTTTCGCCACAGCTGACTCAGCTGATCCATCAGCGGATGCCGGTCTTCAGGACTTTTCTTTGGGTTACCTTTTTTCATCAAACAAAACACCAAGTTACTGGATATTTATCCGCGGGTTGATAACTGCATAGAGCACATCCACCACCAGGTTAATCAACACGAACAGGGCGGCAATGCACAGCGTGCCTCCTTGAATGACCATGTAGTCGCGCTTATTGACAGCGTCAAACATCCATTTTCCGACGCCGGGCCAGGCAAAAATGGTCTCGGTAAGTATGGCTCCGCCCAGCGCCACACCGAACTGCAATCCAATCGTGGTCACCACCGGGATAAGCGCATTACGCAGGGCATGTTTGAACGTGACGATAAAACGCGAGAGGCCCTTGGCCTTGGCCGTTTTAATGTAATCCTGGCGCAGGACTTCAAGCATGGATGAACGCGTCATCCGGGCCACAATAGCCATGGGAATGGTACTTAAGGTCACGGCCGGCATGATGATATGCCAAAGGGCGTCTTTCAACGCGGCCCAGTTTTTAGTCAGTATGGCATCTAAAATATAAAAGTTGGTGATGATCTCCAGGTCGACACCGATGCTCAGGCGCCCGGACAGGGGTAACCATCCAAGCTTCAGGGAGAAAATGAGCATGAAAACCAACCCCAGCCAGAAAATGGGCATACTGACCCCGATCAGGGCTCCTAGCATACTAAGATAGTCAAAAATGGAATACTGCCGGGTGGCGGAAATAATACCGAAAATAATGCCGAAAAAACAGCTGATGAACAGGGCGGCAATAGAAAGCTCAATGGTTGCGGGAAAACGCTCCTTAACTTCAATCCAGACTTTTTGCCGAGACCATATGGTTTCTCCCAAATCCCCCTTCATTAAACGTCCCAGGAACAGCCCATATTGAACGTATAAGGGCTCATTGAGTCCCAGGTGTTCCCTGATTTCATACAGGGCCTCCTCGGTGACCCGCTCCCCAAGCAACATCTCGGCCGGATCTCCGGGCGTGAAGCGAAGCATAAGGAAGACAATGATGGAGACCCCTAAAAGGGTGGGGATGAGTATCAGGATTCTTCGAATAATGTAAGCGAGCATAAGGTTTTTTCGTCAGTTAGATATGGGATGTATGATTTGCAATTGAGTTCTATCTCAATCATACATCTCATATCCTCATAACTGTTACACTAATTGAACGAAAGTCGAGGATGGCCCAGATCCAAGGCTCTAAGGGGGAAGAGATGAGCCCCTTCCCCCTGTTTTTATTGGATATGGCTGTTTACAGTTATTTACTAAGCCATACGTTTTTCATCCGGACGGATGATGTTGGATGAAGCTTAAAATTATTTACACTTTTAAGGGCTGGCCAGATGACCGTGGAATGGGCGATACTGATTACAGAGCACTCATCGTAGATCAGCTGCAGAGCCTTTTTGTAAATTTCTGTCCGTTTGGCCTGGTCAATGGTCTGTTTTCCTTGCAGCATAAGCTTGTGATATTCTTCATTCTTCCATTGAGTCCTGATCGAAGAAGAAGCAAGACCGTCAAAAAGCACGGCAAGAAAGTTATCCGGGTCGCCGTTATCGCCGGTCCAGCCTAACTGAAAAAGATCCATGTCTTCCGGTTGTTCTCTCTGTCGCTTCAGATAGGTTCCCCATTCAAAGCTCACAATTTTTGCTTTAATACCGACCTTGGCAAGATCTGCTGACATTGCCTCGCCAATCTTCTGTCCGTCGGGATTATACGGCCTGGGAACCGGCATGGACCAGAGAGTGATCTCTCCAAGTCCTTTGCCTCCGGCAAAACCGGCTTTGGTCAGTAATTTCTTGGCCAGTGCAGGATCGTATTTAAACCCGGGGACGTTTTCATTATATCCCCACATGGTGGGAGGGATGGGGTTTTTGGCAACCTGTCCCATGCCTTGGTAAATATTGTCAACGATGGCTTTGCTGTTGATGGCATGGGCAATGGCTTTGCGCAGATTAACATTGCTTTTCCAGGGTTCTTTTGTGTGGTTGAAGGACAGGTAACCGATGTTCATACCCGGCTGGGTAGGGAGAATCAAATTTGAATCCTTTCGGGCAAGCTCAATGTCGGCTGGATTGGGGAACTGGCAGATATGGATATTGCCGGTTTTGAGCTCCAGAAAACGGACAGAGTTTTCCGGAATAGACCGAAAAACAATCTTGTCCAGATATGGTCCGCCGGATTTATCCCAGTAGCCCTTATTTTTTTCAAGGACAATCTGGTCGTCCTTGATCCATTTGACTAACTTGAATGGGCCGGTACCAACGGGTTTTCGCACAAACTCTTTTGGATTTTTAAGAAAAGCGGTAGGGCTGATGATAGAGGCAAAGTCCATTCCCATATTGGCCAGAAACGGTGCCTCAACCCTTTTTAGATTAAAAACTACTGTGTATTCACCTGTTGCCTCAATGGAGCCTACGGTGTCATCCATTTCCATAGACACCCAGTACTCGGGCGTGCGCTCCTGAGCCGGAATTTTCCATCCCTTGCCGTTGAATTTAACATTTCGTTTTTTCATCATACGGCCGATGGAAAAAACAACAGCGTCGGCATTAAAAGGCGTACCGTCGTGAAATTTGACGCCTTTTCTCAAATGAAAGGTGTAAGTCTTACCGTCCGATGAGGTATCCCAGGACTTGGCCAGTCCGGGTTCAAGGGCCGTAGATTCATCTTTGTAGGCCACCAGCGCCTCAAAAATGTTGTCACCGATCATAAAAGAGTTGCCGTCTGTTTCATAAGCCATGTCAAGCCCCACACTGTCGCCGCCTCTGCCAAAGATGAGAGTGCCCCCGCTTTTGGGTGCTGCGGCGATGGCCGAACCTGCGAAAAGAAATACAAATACGGTCATTAATACGGTAATTTTTTTCAACATAAGCGTCCCTCCTTTTCGTCTGTTCATTAATTAGTGTTTATCTTGCATACAAAAGCTCTTTGCCGATTAAATCCATTTAGCCATATCAGAAACTCATTTGGATGTCAAAAAATATTAAGTAGAGGTCAGATTCGCAGTAAATTCAAGCTATGGGATAAGCAAGAAAGAAAGATTTTCCAACTTTTAGCGTTTTAGTATTAAGCAGTCTTTCTAAAGCCGTCCCTCTTCAGTACCATGGCAGGCGACAAAGGTCCCTGAATCGAGGCGCGAAAGGCGGGGAATTTCACGGATACAGCGCTCATCCGCATAGAGACAGCGACCGTGAAAGACACAGCCAGAAGGAAGTTTAATGGGGGTTGGGACTTCGCCTTTGAGTTTGACGTGCTTCTTTTTGTGTTGTCCTAAATTCGGGATAGCACTAAGCAGGGCCTGAGTATATGGGTGGCAAGGTGATTCAAACAATTCCCTTGCTGACGCCAGCTCACATAGTGTTCCAAGGTACATGACAGCGACTCGTGTGCTTATATGTTGAACTACAGACAAGTCATGAGTGATAAACATATAGGTCAGACCTCGCTTCTGTTGAGCTTCCATAAGCAGATTAAGGATCTGAGCTTGAATCGATACGTCAAGCGCTGAAACCGGCTCATCAGCTATGATGAATTCCGGGTCCACCATCAAAGCCCGGGCAATGCTGATTCGCTGTCTCTGCCCACCAGAAAATTCATGGGGGTAACGATCAACCCATTGAGGGTCCACTCCAACTTGTTCCATGACGCCGGCAACCTTGTTCTTGACCTCTTTTGTAGATATGGATGGGTTATGAAAGATAACGGGCTCCTCTAAGGTCTGCCGTACGGTCTTGCGTGGGTTTAATGATGCATAAGGATCCTGAAAGATCATCTGCATGCGGGCACGATAGGGAAGCAACTGCTGAGGGGTTAAAGTATCAATTCTGTCATTGCGATAATAAATTTCTCCGCGATCCGGAGGATAAAGACCGATTGTGGTTCGCGCCAGAGTAGATTTGCCGCAGCCGCTTTCGCCAACAATACTGAATGTTTCACCGGGATAAATAGTCAAACTGATATCATTGACAGCCTTTACCGTGGTTCGTCTTCGAATAACTCTTCCTTTTTCAAGGGAGAGTTGATCCAGTAGTCCTCCGGAAATATCAAAGTGTTTTACAAGATTCTTTAAGGTTAGTAGCCTGTTATTATTCATATTTTAATTATTGGTGGTTTAAGTCGATGAAATATAATTCCTGCTCTACTCTGACTTTGCTTTAGCCTCCTTGATTTCTTTTTCTACTATATGGCAGGCAGTCATTCTGCCATGATCGTCCAAACTGGTAAGCGAAGGCACTTCTATCCGGCAAACCGAACTACAGATGTTGCAACGAGGATGGAAAGCACAACCCGGAGGAATATCTGTAAGAGTCGGCATCATCCCTGGAATCTGATTTAACCGTGTTCCGGGTTGAAGGCTGCCTGGGAGGGCTTTAATAAGTCCTTGAGTATATGGATGTTTCGGGTCGCTGATAATGTCTTGAGTTAACCCTGATTCCACTATTTTTCCGGCATACATAACTAAGATTTTCTCGGTCACTTGGGATACTACTGCCAGATCATGGGTGATTAGAATAAGCCCCATTTCTTCAGATTCACACAATTCCAGAAGCAGGTCCATGATCTCTGCCTGGATAGTCACATCCAGCGCTGTTGAGGGTTCATCTGCGATTATTAAGGCAGGATTTGTCAGCAAAGCAATGGCAATAACAATCCGCTGGCGCATGCCTCCTGAAAACTCATGAGGGTATTGCTTAAGGCGTTTTCCCGGGGAAGGCATCTGAACCTTTTGAAGCTTTTCCAGCGCAACCTCCTCAGCTGCTTTTTTGGAGATATTCTGGTGAGCCTGAAGGGTCTCTACCATCTGGGTGCCGATAGTAAGCACAGGGTTAAGTGTCATCATTGGATCCTGAAAAATCATACTGATGCGGTTTCCACGGATGTTGCGCATCTTTTCAGCAGACAGTCTGTTCAACTCTACGCCTTCAAATAATACACAGCCATCTGAAATATAGCCTGGCTTGCTTATAAGATTAATAATCGCAAAACCGGTCACAGATTTTCCGGCACCGCTTTCTCCTACCAGCCCAAGCCTTTCTCCTTTGTCGAGAGTTAAACTAACACCATTAATAGCGGTTAATTCTCCGAATCTTAGAGCAAACTTTACTTCCAGATCTTTAACTTCCAATAAATGAGTCATTTTAAGCCTAACCTGGACAAACCATAAGCAAACAAGGTTTTAAAAATATAAAAACATAAAGGCATCAGTTCCATAGGAACAAGGTTGAGCCCGTTAGTAAACGAATCAATCCCTAAAACGGGCAAACCGGAAAACGGGCCAACGGATTAACCAATGTATCATTAACCTTTATATAATTTTGGATTTAAGACATCTCTAAGCCAGTCTCCTAAAAGATTGATCACCAGTACGAGAATAACCAAAATAATGCCTGGGAATAAGGTGATCCACCAAGTTCCACTAAAAATGTACTCGAAACCGGATTTAATCAAAGAACCCAATGACGGTTTAGTAATAGGCATCCCCAAACCAAGAAAGGAAAGGGCTGCTTCGCTCATAATAGCATTAGCTACCTGGATCGTGGAAATTACGAGGACAGCGGTCATGGTATTAGGTAGAATATGTCGTATCATAATTAACTTTGGACTCAAACCGATAACACGGGCAGCTTCCACATACTCTTTACTTTTTTCCCTCATCACAGAAGCCCTCACCGTTCGGGCAATTTGAGGCCACTCGGAAATACCTATTATTACTATCAGCAGCGGCACTGCCAGTTCTTCAAATCGACCGATTCCAAAAACAACCTGGAAGATGGCGCTAATAAAAATTGCAACCATCAGGTAAGGGAACGAAAGCTGTATATCCGCTATACGCATCAACACCGCATCAACCTTACCTCCAAAATATCCGGAAACCAGACCGATAATAATTCCGAGCAAAGCTTGAAGCAACACAGCGCCACATCCAATAGTAATGGATAGCCGTAATCCATAAATCATTGTGCTCAGAAGATCCCTGCCCTGGATATCGGTCCCAAAAATAAAATCCTTACTACCCTCTTCAATCCATGCTGGAGGGATTTCAGAGTTCATAATATCAATGTTCATGGCATTATAAGGATCATAGGGTGAAATGACAGGGGCTAAGATACTTAGCAAAATGAGCATCACCAGTACGATAAAACTGGCAATGGCAACCCGGTCTCGTTTGAAACTATAAAGCAGATAAGATTTTTTAAAGCGATCCCACTTCTGTTTCATTTTCTTACAGCTATCCTTACCGTAGGATTGACCAGTCCATAGATTATATCAACCACTGTGTTGATGAATACAAAAATAGCCCCCACGACAACCAGGTAAGCAATCAAAAGGGATATATCGGACCGTTCAACTGCTTCCAGAAACATAAAACCCATCCCCTGCCACTGGAAAACGGTTTCCGTTAAGATAGTAAATGCAAACATAACTCCTATTTGAACCCCAAAAACAGTAATCACAGGAAGCAGCGTATTCTTGAATGCATGAATAAGCCAGATACGTCGTTGATGAAGACCTTTGGCCCACGCAAATTTAATGTATTCCGTTTCAAGCACTTCCATCATTTCGCTACGAATGAGACGTATAAACAATGGCAGCATTATCGATGCAAGCGATATACTCGGCAAAAACAGGTGTATTAATCCATCTAGAGTAAGAAATCCAGTCTCCCATCCCCATATGTTGATAGTTTCTCCTCGTCCATAGGAAGGCAACCAGTTCAGTTCCACCGAAAAGAGATAAATAAGTAGAATGGCCGTCAGAAATACCGGTACAGACACTCCTAATGTGCTGAAACTCATCGTAAATCTGGAAAACCAATTCCTGGGGTAAATGGCAGAAAAAATGCCAATCGGAAGGGAAAGAAATATAATGATAAAAGTGGTCGCAATAACTAGCTCAAGTGTGGCCGGTGCCTTGGAAATGATCACATTAAGGGCTGGTTTTTTATGAAAAAAAGAAAGTCCGAGATCTCCATGGGCGGCATTTTTCACAAATCGAAAGTATTGAATCAAAAACGGGTCGTTTAAGCCCAGTTCTTCGCGCAGTTCTTCTCGTTCTGCCGGGGTAACTCTTTCTCCGACTAAATCCCGGACCGGGTCACCAATCTTGCTTTTGATTGAAAAGCCAATTAGGCTGATAATCAACATAACAAAAATGGCCTGGGCTATTCGTCGTAAAATAAATGCAAACATATGATAAGATTTATACTTTCTTCAAATGCAATAATTTTGGGGCAGGTCCGTTACTCTCAGTAACAGATGCCTGCCCCTTAATTATTGCTTTCCAATACCTAATATCCTGCTACTTTATTACAAGATCGCCTAAGTAAGGAAAGTTCTGTGTGTTAACGATGGGGGCGATATCTATGTTCTTCTTACCTGCATAGGAATGGTTCTGCCAGTGGAACGGGACATAGGCCGCATCATCATAAAGGATCTGTTCAATTTCCTGAAGCATTTTGGCTCGCTTATCCAGATCGGTTTCGGACTGGGCTGCCATGGTTAGCTCGTCTATCTTGAGGTTGCAGTAATTGCCGCTATTATACTGCCCATAACCGGTTTCCTTATTCGGACACATGGTTAAAAATTCACTGAAATTACCAGAATCTTCAGTGTCTGAGTGCCAGCCGATCAACTGGATATCTGCTACTTGGGCGTCGAATTCATCCCAGTATTGGGCCTTAGGCATAGTCTTTAGGTTCACTTTGATGTTTATTTTAGCCAGCATTGAGACAACAGCTTCTGCAATTTTTTCATCGTTTACGTAACGATTGTTTGGGGCGATCATGGTACACTCGAAACCCTTTGCCAGGCCGGCTTCCTTCATCAGAGCCTTAGCCTTTTTCAGATCGTAGCGGGGAATCAGCTTAGAGTTATACCCGGCATAACCCTTTGGTCCTTGCTGGCCGGCAACGGTTGCAGTACCCTTCATGATTTTATTGACAATACCTTTATTGTTGATGGCATGCACAATGGCCTGACGAACCCGCACATCCTTGAACTCCGCTCGGCGTTTCTGATTCAACTGGATCGTAATAATCCGACCGCCGGAGTAAGTGACCAAGTGGAGTTTGGGATCTTTTTTGATTCTGGGAAAATCCTGAGGGGGTACCGGTGAAATAAAATCAACATCTCCGGACAGCAAAGCTGCTACGCGGGTAGCATCTTCCTTGATCGGGGTGAGTATGATTTTGGTTACATTGCTGGGAGATTTCTTATCCCA
>Ga0255046_10000179_pt1 | contig 15391 bp, 14 predicted proteins | sample BC1_12_27_MG_FD_183632 | JGI IMG/M metagenome (GOLD analysis project Ga0255046, IMG submission 183632) | Seawater microbial communities from Strait of Georgia, British Columbia, Canada - BC1_12_27 | ecosystem: Environmental > Aquatic > Marine > Strait | place: Canada: British Columbia...
TTCTGCGAAATCGACGAGGCCACCCCGTTCGCAGACCTCTTCGTAGGATTGATACAGTGCAATCATCTGGCGGCGATCTGGGTCGCCTTCGTCATCAAGATGTTGTGGTCGCAGGCCCTCGTCTTTCTGCGCATTAACAAAATACTGAATTTCGCGAGGAACCCAGCGGCTGTCATCTATCTCCAGGCTGCGGAGCAGGCGCTTTATAAGCCGGAGTTGATCGTCGGAGTCGATTATCTGAAAGTTCTGCGGCAGTGCGGCCTCGCGCCAGTGCCGGCGCAGCAAGCGATGTGCCAGGCCGTGAAAGGTGCCGATCCAGAGATGACTGACCGGCATACCGAGTAAGGCTTCGATACGTCCCCGCATCTCAGCCGCTGCTTTATTCGTAAAGGTGACGGCCAGGAGACTTTGTGGCGATACGCCCTCGACGTCGATCAACCATGCGGCACGATGGACGAGTACGCGGGTCTTGCCGCTGCCGGCACCGGCGATGACAAGGATTGGATCGGCTGCCGCAGTGACGGCCTGACGCTGGGCGTCATTCAACGACTCGAGTATCGGGGTGACATCCATGGGAAGAGCAAGGCCGCTTCGGGAAAGCGCGCCATTCTAGCAAAATGTACGCATCTCAGGCGTCGCGCCTATCGCTGCCAAACCACTCCAATTGAATACCGGAGTCGATCGTACTGAATGCGCAGGTCCGTCGATACTGTCTCGCGGTATTCGATTTCCGCCAACAGGTCCAGATGCCTGGTCATGCGGTAGCTGGCAATGAGTTCGCTATCGACCGACTCAAGAGTCTTGAGGCCGGCGACCGGATTGTGGAAGGCGAACGCGCTCGGGTAATCGTAAATTCGATAGTAACCGGCCGCCTCCAGATCAAAGCGCCGCCCCGGAGACCAGTGAAACTCGAAGCTGTAGCTATCGCTGGTGTAGTCGTTATAGCCGAGATAACGATCGGTACGGTTGGTATTCTCGTAGCCGAAACCAAACCACATGTTGTCCGTGAGGCGCTGCCGGACGACTATACCAAGGTCAAGATAGTCATAGCGCAAGTCCGGGTTGGTAATGAGCTGCCGACCGTTGAGATCGAACGATGGACGATCACCGTAGCGCCGGCTGGACTTTTCAATGGTCAGGCGCAGCAATGAACTTGCTTCGAACTTGTACTGAATGCTGCCGCCAAAGAGGAAATACTCGTGGTCGTATTCGGGGACGAACTCGGTTTCCTCGTAATTCCACAGCTGCCCTTTTACACGCAAACCGAATGACAGCCGCTCGAATCCTTTCTGCAGTGATAGCTCGGGACCGTAGCGAACGTAGTTCATCCGATCATCGATTACCTCGCCCCCCGATAACCTTGGGTTACCGTCGTCAGGGTCGAAATAAATCTCCTCATGCTGTGCGATCGTAAATGCACTGTAGACGCGGCTCTTGCGATTTTCTTCACGGCGATTGAATTCGCTGCCGAAGCGGAGCTCATGACTGAACTCGTCAGCGTTGTTTAGATGTGGGTCATTGTAGAAACGGCCGGTAAGTCGATACTCGCTGAAGAATGACTCCCACCTGAATGTATTGACTCCAAGCCTGGCGCGAAAATCGACTGGCAGGAAAGTGCCGGAAAATTCCTCCGGCGTGATTACCGGAAGAGCCGAATCGGAAAAATCGATATATGGGCGGTCCGGACTGCGGAAAACGTTGTCGTCGGTCCCGAAACCGACGCGAGCTCTAAGGTCAAGTTTGCCGATCTCCTTATACTCAGCCCGCGTGCTGGCGCGAACAAGCACCGGATCGGCGACTGGTTGTTCCGCAATCAGGCGAGAAATTGCGATCATCGCAAGCTTGCGAATCTTGGCATTCTCTTCCTGATCGCGCGCCTGGCGGAACCAGTTCAGCGCATCATCGGTATTCCCCGCCGCGTACGCATTCAACCCAAGGTTGTAATGTGACAGGATGCGCAGGCTGGATGACTGCGCGGACTTGAGCAGTGAGGTGCGAGAGCGAATGTGCTGCCCTGCGCGGTAATGGGCAACGCCACTATTGTAGTCCAGTAACGCCGAGTCCATTCCGGCCTCTCCGGCCTGACGATAGCGCAGTAATGCGGCCCAGTAGAGATCGTCCCGGAAGAGTCGATTGCCGTCCTGAAATGTCTCGTAAGCCGTCATCGCCACCGCGGGCGTTACGGGGGCCAGGTACGCGAGAACCACGGCTAGCGCTGTCGCGCCGCGGACATATCTGCATACGGTCGATTCACGTATCACAAGAATTGGCCAAGCTCCAGGTGGTCCGCGTTACGTAGAGTCGCAAGGTTACCGGCTTTGCATCCCCAAAGACTATGACGTGGCGCATAAAACCCCCGCGAAAGGACAGCGATCGGGGGGGCTGGCTGGATTTGTCGCGAGGCAGACGGCTTATGTGGTCGAGATTGACTTAGACGTCAACGTCTTCGCCTTCCTCTTCTTCAAAATCGTCCTCTTCGTCGAGATCTTCTTCGTCGAAGTCGTCGTCATCTTCAAAGTCGTCTTCGTGCTCTTCGAACTCGCCTTGCTCTTCGCCAAAGTCGTCTTCGCCAGCGTCGCCCTCTCGGTCTTCCTCGTGGTCTGAAGCTTCGTCGTCGCCGGAGTCGTCACCAAGGTCATCGCCATCACCCTCGGGGCCACGCATCTCTAAAATGGCGTCGTCGATGCCCGCTACGTCATCCAGGACTTCCATGGTTACGTCAAGATCATCGAGACCATCGGCAAAGACGGGCGCTGGGAAGTAAGCAAAACAAGTGAGTACGAGCGTCGCGATAAATACCTTGATACCCCAGGGGCACTTAGTCTGTTTCATGACTCTACTCCATCCAATATGGCCGGAATTCCCTTCCGGCAGCTTTCTAAGTTACATCCACTCGCAACCGAAAGGTCCGGCCGCGAGCAGTATTTCCCGTAATCGAGACCTGGCGCGGTGTAGCCGCGACTTGACAGTACCCACCGGCACTCCCGTAAGCTCTTGAATTTCAGTTAGTTTATAGCCCTCTGCATCATGCAGCAAGACGACAATACGGTGTTCGTCACTCAATTGCCTGAGGGCCGCAGCGAAATGAGGTCGAGTGTATATTCACAAGGTGGCAGGGCAAGGATGCAATTGGCAGTTTCCGCACAGTGGTCATGCCACCGGCGGGCATGGATTTCCGGGCAGCGCCGAAGGCGTCCGAGTAGTTAGAAGCTGAGCTGGAACAGGAAGTAGTGATCAATGAGCAGCGCTGCGAACAATATACCGAGATAGGTGATTGAGAACTTGAAGGTCCGCATCGGTAGCGCCATGTCGTTGGGAACTCGTCGCATCTGAATCGCGTAGTAAAGGAAAATTACGTCGAGCACGATAGCCGTGGACAAATAGATGAGTCCGCTCATGCCGGTCAGGTACGGGATGATCGTGATCAGCACCAGCAAGATCGTATATAGAAGGATGCTGAGGCGCGTGTACTCCTCACCGTGTGTCACAGGCAGCATTGGTATTCCGACTTTCTCGTATTCTTCCTTTCTCGCGATCGCGAGTGCCCAGAAGTGTGGCGGGGTCCAGACGAAGATGATCAGGAACAGCAGCAGTGCGCTGCTGGCAATTTCGCCGGTCACCGCCGTCCAGCCAAGCACAGGTGGAGCCGCACCAGCCGCACCGCCAATAACGATGTTCTGTGGTGTTGCGCGCTTCAAGAAGACGGTGTAGACGACCGCATAACCAATGAGTGATGCGAAGGTCAGAACAGCCGTCAGCGGATTGACCAGAAACCAGAGAATGATCATTGCGATTACGCACAGGACTGATGCGAAAGTCAAAGCAGCCTTTTCGGTTAGCTTCCCTTGCGGGAGCGGCCTGCCGCGCGTGCGCATCATCAGAATATCGGTGCGATGGTCAAGCACGTGGTTGAAAACAGCGGCCGATGATGCCGCCAGGCCAATACCAAGCGTGCCAAATACCAGGCCGGTCACGGTGGGCCAGCCGTGCACAGACAAAAACATGCCGACGATCGCCGTGAACACGATTAGCATGACAACGCGTGGCTTCGTCAGCTCGTAGTAATCACGCCAGTCCGTATATGTCTCTGCATTTGTATTCAAGGCTATTCTCATTACCCGATTAGCGACAACTTCAACAGGCGCTTGATGTCATCGGCCATGACTGTATCGGGCGGATTATCGCCGTGCAAGAATACCCGCTTTGCCCGGCCCATCTCTCGGCTTGCAGTCGTGTTTTCTGCCGGTTCAGTGCACTTACGACTCCAGGCCGTGTTTTCGATAGTTCCAGATCAACAGACCCGCGAGCACAATACCCATCGCAAACCACTGCAACGCGTAGGCGAAATGTCTGCCGGGCCCCATCTCCTCCGGAACCCAGTGCCGAAAGAAGCCGTAGTTTTCCTCGGGATCCAGCAATAGCACGAAAGGCTGAACCTCCCGTTCCAGCAGCTGTGCCAGTTCGTCAAGAATCGGATAGACAGCCAGTTGCGGCCAGCTCGAACCTGCTGGAATGGCCGCGCCCACACGGTAACCGGCTCTGGGCAGTGAGCCCGCCCGACCGCGAACCGTGACGCGAGTATCGTCGAGCTCGAGTATGGAAGGATCGATTTCAGATCCGCTTCGCTCGAACCAGCCACGATTGACCAGGAGTACCGGTTCGGTATCTGATGTCACGAGCGGAGTCAGCACGTAGTAGCCGTAGCGACTGTTAATAATGATGTTCTCAAGCAGAACCTGGTGTTGGGCGTCGAACTGGCCGGTAGCTTTGATTTTCTGGAATGAGCGGACGTCCATACCGCTGGACCACGACACGAATCCAGTTTGCGAAATGAACGCCTGTTTCTCGGCACGCTTTTCGAGGCCGCGGTCAATCTGCCAAACGCCGAGCGCCGCAAACTGGGCAACAAGTATTGCTCCGATTACGTATGGTATCCAGGCGATGAATTTCTTTTTGGCGGCTTCGTTCAAGATATAATTATTCGTTAATGAATTGCGGATCAGGTCCTGCGACGACCGATTTGCTCTGCGTCAAAACGATGCTCGCCGTCGGCTGATCGCGACCCGGAGCCCCAGCAATGACCGTAGACGAGTTCGAGCTCCAGCGTCAGGAGGTCGCCCTTTCGTTGATCATCGAGGGCCACCAGCATCGCCCTGAAACGGGTAGCGCCGCCAAGCGACCGTTCGCGATCTTGCAGGCAGTTGCGGGCACCCATTTCGGTCAGGTCCCGAAACAGTGTTCTGGCATCGTTGTATGTGACCGACAGCCGGTCCACGTCCAGGACGGGGTCACGCAGGCCTGCTCGTACGGCGGCATCTCCGAGATTATGCATGTCGAGAAAGCGATTTACGTGTTCCCGGGCGTCGACGCGGGCCCATGCTTCACGTATTTCACTCAGGCTGTCGGGCCCGAGCGTAGAGAACAGGAATAAGCCGCCCTTGCGCAGCACCCGCGAGACCTCAGCAAAAAGCAGCGCCGGATCGCTGACCCACGGCAGCAACAGATTGGCGAAGATCACATCGATGCTGTGATTGGCAAATGGAAGCGCTTGGGCATCCGCTTGAACGGATGAACGTCGCGTAAACCTACGCTGCTTCCTGCGTGATGCTTCAAGCATGTTGCGAGACAGATCGACAGCGACGATGCGGGCCCGGCGAAACCGCCGTTCAAGGAGACGAGACCCGGTTCCGGTCGCCGACCCGAGGTCGACTACGGCGCTGGCATCGATGGTCATGGGTTCGAGCCGTAATAGCAGTCCATCTCGCGTTGCCGCATGCACGAAGTCCACGGCGTCGAAGCCATGGGCGGCACGATCGAAGCGTCGCCGAACATCATTGACATTCAGTACTGAGTTATCGTTTGTGGAGTTCATTTCTCGATCGCCGAACCGTCGTCTTACGTTACCACGCTTTCTTCGTAAAACCGGCTAATAGAGTCGTGGCCAAACAGGCAGGGAGAGCCGACACTCTGTTCGTGCTTTGGCGCCCAATCACAACCACAACTGCCAGTTTGCTCGCGTTTTTTGCCCTGGTCGGACGCAACATTGGAGAATCCGTTGCGCCAAGGACCTGTGTATTTTGTGGTGTTTGCTGCGGGCAAGAGCAGGGCGCGATCTGCACCGCTTGTCATGCTGACCTGCCATGGATTGAAAATGCTTGCCGCCAATGCGCAAGTCCGGTTCTGTCGAAGCTGCCAGACGGTGTCCGCTGTGCGGCATGCCAACTGGATGCGCCACCATTCGAATCCGCGATTGCGCCGCTGCTGTATGCATTTCCTATTGACGCAGCCATCAAGGCGATGAAGTTTCGGCGCAAGCTCTTCTATGTGCCAGCGTTCGTTCACCTGCTTGCTGAGTCGTTGCGGTACATTCCGGACGACGTCGATGCATTGCTGCCCGTGCCGCTGCATTGGCGACGGCAAGCCGTGCGCGGCTTCAATCAGGCGGCTGAGATTTGCAGGCCAATCAGGAAGAAAACAGGGATACCGCTCATTGCCAATGTGACAAGAAGCCGCGCAACGCCTTATCAGTCAGGTCTTGCGGCAGCGGACCGGCGGCGAAACCTGAGAGCAGCATTCGCGGTGCATGGCGACGTAAATGCCCGGCATGTGTTGATTGTCGATGATGTGATCACGACAGGACAGACGTGTCGTTCTCTGGCCAAGGTACTGCTGGACGCCGGCGCGGAAAAAATCAGCGTTTTCGCTATCGCCAGGGCGTCGTGAAAGGCTGCCCGGCTAGGGTATTGCCGGGCTAAGGACGTAGTGCAACACAATGCCGATGAATATGACGAGCCCAATATGGCGATTATGCAGAAAGGCTGAAAAGCATCCGGCCGGTTGTCGGTCACGTGCCAGCCATTGGTGGTAAGCCATCAGTGCGGCGGTAGCGATGACCGAAAGGAAATACCAGAATCCGAGCCCGGCACGCATGCCGACAAAAGCCAACGCCGCGAGCATAAGAATTTGCAAACCGGCGATGACAAACAGATCGACCTCGCCAAACAACAAGGCAGTCGATTTGACGCCGAGCTTGCGATCGTCGTCGCGATCGACCATTGCGTAAAACGTGTCGTAGATAACTGCCCAGATTACGGCGACGCCAAAAACGAGCCAGGCAAGCTGCGACGTTGCACCGGTTTGTGCGGCAAATGCCATGGGCACAGCCCAGCCGAATGCGGCACCCAGCACAAATTGCGGAATCGAAACGTAGCGCTTGATAAACGGATATGCGACCGTCAGGACCGCCGCAACGATAGCGAGCATGCGTGCCGGACGGTTGAGCATCGTCGCCAGACCGATTGCGATCAACGCCAGTGCGACGAACAGGACCAGTGCCTCGCCTGGCGCTACGACGCCCGATGCGATCGGACGCATTCGGGTTCGCTCGACATAGGGGTCAATCTTGCGATCGACATAGTCATTGAGCACACAGCCGGCAGAACGCATCACAAACACACCGAGCACGAACACGACAAACAGGCCCTGGTCAGGATGCCCCTCTCCTGCAAGCCATAACGCCCACAGCGTCGGCCACAGGAGCAACCAGGACCCGATCGGCTTATCGATCCGCATGAGTTTGCCGTAATTACGCAATTGCATTATTACGTCTTGCTTTAGCTTGGGAGAGAGGGCGCTCTTCATGTTCGCGGACAGTGTACTTTCTTCAGTCACCTCAGTCGCGTTCCAAAGGGTGCTTTAAGCGATGTTTATACTTTTCCGTAGCGGCCGGCATCGCCAAGCCAACGTCGCACAATCGCCGCTCCTTTGCCCTCAGCCGAGCGACTGATCTTTTCTGCCGCGAGCTGCACTTTCGGCATCAATTCAGCGTCCCGAACCAGGTTTGCGATGCGGTACTCAGGCAAACCGGTCTGACGCGTGCCGAGCAATTCCCCCGGACCACGCAGCTCCAGATCACGTTGGGCGATCAGGAAGCCGTCGTTAGTGTCGCGAAGTACAGCAAGACGGCTGCGAGCGAGCTGACCCAAAGGCGGTTTGTAGAGCAATACGCAGAGGCTTTGCGTTGACCCCCGGCCAACGCGACCGCGCAACTGATGCAGTTGCGACAGGCCCATGCGTTCGGCGTTTTCCACAATCATCAGGCTGGCGTTGGGAACATCGACGCCAACCTCAATGACCGTTGTTGCGACGAGCAGCTGAATCAATCGGTCCTTGAAAGCTTGCATACCGCGTTCTTTCTCCGCGGGCCGCATGCGACCGTGTATGAGTCCGACATGCAGCTCGGGCAGCGCCGTCGAGAGCATTTCATAGCTTGCTTCGGCGGCCTCGAAGTCCAGAACATCGGATTCTTCGATGAGCGGACAGACCCAGTAGGCCTGCTGCCCGGACAGACAAGCCGTGCGTACACGGGCGACTATCTCCTCCCGGCGAGTTTCCGGTACTGCGATAGTTGCAACGGGCTCGCGACCGGGCGGCAGCTCATCAATAATCGACGTGTCGAGGTCGGCGTAGGCGGCCATCGCCAATGTGCGCGGAATCGGCGTCGCCGTCATAACGAGTTGGTGCGGGTGGCCATGCTCGGTAACGCCTTTTTCGCGCAATGCAACTCGTTGATGAACGCCGAAACGATGCTGTTCGTCAATAACGACAAGCGCGAGCTTATGAAATTCGACGCCCTCCTGAAACAATGCATGCGTGCCGACCACGAGTTGTGCACTGCCATTGGCGATAGACTCAAGCGCCTCGCGTCGTGCTACCGTGCGTTGACTGCCGCTTAGCCATGCGGGCTCGATGCCCAATGGCCGAAACCAGTCACTGAAGCTACGCCAATGTTGTTCGGCCAACAGCTCGGTCGGCGCCATGATCGCGGCTTGCACGCCGCAGGCGATCGCTCTCAGGCAGGCGATCGCAGCAACGACCGTCTTGCCCGAACCTACGTCACCCTGGATCAGGCGCATCATGGGGTGCGGTTCGCTCAGGTCAGAAAGTATCTCGCCAATAACTCTTTGCTGCGCGTGCGTCAGGTCAAAAGGCAGATCGCTGATAAATTTTGCGACCATGTTCTTGCCCTCGCGCAAGGCACAGGCGCTTTCGGTCCGTGCAAGCGCACGCAGGCTGCGCAAACTCATGTAATGAGCAAGCAACTCCTCGAACGCAAGTCGTTGCTGACACGGATGTCTGCCCTCGAGCATTCGCTCGACGTTCGCGTCGGCCGGCGGTCGGTGCAGATAGAGCACGGCTTCCGAGAGTTCGGGAAGATCCAGTTCACTGCGAATGCCTTGCGGCAGTAACTCCTCTGGTGGTGAGCCATGCATTATTCGCAGGACCTGGTCCGTGAGGTTGCGCAGTCGCCCCTGCTGTACGCCTTCAGTTGCCGGGTAGATCGGTGTCAGGGTCGTATTGATTGCGGCGTCCTGATCTTCCCGAAGCACCCGGTACTCGGGATGAATCATTTCGAGACCGGCGGAGCCCTTGCGGGCTTCGCCAAAACAGGTGAGCTTCACGCCGGACTGAAACTGGGCCTGTTGTTGTTTTGAGAAATGAAAAAAACGCAGAGTGACCTGGCCGCTGCCGTCACTGATGCGCACGAGTAAATTGCGCCGCCCCCGGTAGACGGTCTCGGCGAGCAAGACTTCACCGCTGATCAGACATTTCACGCCGACCTGCAAGGCTCCGATTCTGACGAGCTGGGTACGGTCTTCGTAACGCAGCGGCAGAAGAAACAGCAGATCCTCGACTCGGAAAAGATTGAGGCGCTCGAGTTTTTTCGCGAGCGCCGGACCGACACCGTTCAGGTCGGTCAGAGGTGAGGCGAGGTTAGAGAGCGAGGACTGCATCCGCCTCGACGTCGGCACCCTTTGGAAGGGAAGCAACACCGACCGCGGCGCGCGCCGGAAACGGTTGCTCGAAGTAATCTTCCATGACCTTGTTTACTGTCGCGAAATTCTCGAGGTCAGTCAGAAAAATAGTCAGCTTCACAACCTTGCCGAGATCACCGCCAGTGGCCTCTGCCACTGCTCTAAGGTTGTCGAAAACCTGCCTTGCCCGCGCTTCGAAGTCGCCGGCAACAAACTCCATTGTCGCAGGCACAAGAGGGATCTGACCGGACAGGAACACGAGATCTCCGGTCCTGATCGCCTGGGAATACGTGCCAATCGCCGCTGGCGCATTATTACTATGAATTGCCTGTTTGCTCATTCGAGCCCCCTCGTCATACGTATTTGTTCACATCATGCACAGTCGCGAACCACACGAATTACACTTGGCATGTTTCGCACACGGCGCATGATTTGTGCGAGATGTGTTCGATCCCTGACCTGCAACATGAATGACAGTACCGAACAGTCTTCATGGCGACCAAGCACGGACACCTGTTCGATGTTCGAGCCGGCATCGCCAATCGTGGCCGCAACCTCGGCAAGGACGCCCGGTTTGTTTAGCGTATCAACATGAATCTGGCTCGCAAACTCGCGATCAATATTGTCTTCCCAATTAACCGATATCCACTTTTCGGGCTGTTTGCGAAAGTTACTCAGGTTGCCGCAATTGTTGCGGTGAATCACGATACCGCGACCCGAACTCAGATAACCCATCACCTGGTCGCCGGGTATGGGGTAACAGCAGCGCGCATAACTGACGACCAAGCCTTCCGTGCCGGCGATGACCAGACTTGCAGTGCTTGGCTCCGATTCGCCTTCCTCGTTAACACCCACAAGAAAGCGTGCGGTGAGCGGGGCGAGGCGTTCGCCGAGCCCGATCTGTTCAAACAATTCCTCGTTGTTGTTCAGAGCAAGTTCGTCAAGTGCAGATTTCATTCGTACCTTGCCGACCTTTCGAAGTGACGAGGCGAGGTCCTTAAGTGAACGATCAAGCAGTCGCTTGCCAAGATCGACCGATTCGCTTGAGCGCATAGACTTCATATGGCTTCGTATTGCAGTTCGTGCCTTGGCTGTGCGCACAAACGTCAGCCAGTTAGGATTTGGCTTGGCGCCTCGGTTGGTAACGATCTCAACGGTCTGACCGTTCTGCAGCGGCGTACGCAGTGGTACGAGGCCGCGATCGATCTTGGCGGCGACACAGCGATCGCCAATGTCGGTGTGTACTGCGTAGGCAAAATCAATAGTCGTTGACCCCTTTGGCAAGGGCATGATGTCGCCGGTGGGCGTGAATACGTAGATTTTGTCCGGAAACAGATCGACCTTGACGCTCTCGAGAAACTCTTCCGACGTTCCCGAGCTCTGTAATTCCACGAGCTTGCCGAGCCAGTCGCGCGCTCGTCGCTGTGGTGTCGCGTCGGATTTTTCGTCAGCTTTGTACTGCCAGTGCGATGCGACGCCCGATTCGGCAACACGATCCATGTCTTGCGTGCGTATCTGGACTTCGAGCGGTTGGCCTTTGGGACCGAACAAGGTCGTGTGCAATGACTGATATCCATTGATACGCGGTATCGCCACGTAGTCCTTGAACCGGCCCGGCATGGGCTTGTACAGACCGTGCACCAGTCCGAGCACCTTGTAACAGTCATTAACGTCTTCGACGATGATTCGAAAACCATAGACATCCACGACGTCGCCCAACACGCGTTTTTTCTCCAACATCTTCTTATAAACGCTGTAAAGATGTTTTTCACGGCCGATGACTTTACCCTCGATACCCTCATCGGCGAGCGTTTTGTCGAGCTCCTCGGAAATGCGTTTTACAATTTGCCGCTGGCTGCCTTTGCTGCGGCGTAACGCCTTGTCGAGTACGCGGTAGCGCATGGGGTACAGGTGACGAAAACCGAGATCCTCGAGTTCGACCTTGAAGCGATTTATGCCGAGGCGATTCGCGATTGGCGCATAGATGTCGAGGGTCTCGCGGGCAATGCGTGCCTTTTTCTTTGCAGGCATTGCGTCGAGGGTCTGCATGTTGTGCAGTCGGTCGGCGAGTTTGACAAGGATGACGCGAATGTCCTCGATCATCGCGAGCATCATTTTGCGAAAGCTCTCCGCCTGCGCCTCGGCGCGACTATGGAACTGAATCTGATCGAGTTTGCTGACGCCGTCGACGAGTATCGCGACTTCCTCGCCAAACTTGTCCTCGATTTCGAGTATTGACGCTTCAGTGTCCTCGACAACGTCGTGCAGGATTGCCGCCGTAATGGCCTGCGCATCGAGATGCATGTCGGCGAGTTCCTGTGCCACGGCGACCGGGTGCGAAATGTAATCCTCGCCGGATTGGCGTTTCTGGCCGTCATGAGCCGCAGCGCCAAAAGCGTAGGCGAGTATGATCGCTTCGATCTGATTTTCAGGAAGATAGGACTCGAGCGTTCCTATCAGGTGCCGCAAACCATGGTCGCGTTTAGACGCGCCCGGCAGTTTTGCTAACAGAGTTGCGGCGTAATCCATCCCCCGATCATACCCGCGTTACACGGAATGTCAGGTTGTTCAATCGCCGATCGAGATGCCCCTCACAGGAAGGATCTCTTCGCCAACCTCAGATGACATGAAATCTTCGGCAGGTGGTGTCTCGATCTCTTCGAGAATGGCCGGCGTTACGTGGCCGTCGGCAATTTCGCGAAGAGCGATCACCGTAGGCTTGTCATTCTCGAGTTCAACCATGGGCTCCGCACCGTGCGCCAGTCGACGGGCACGTTTGGCGGCGACAAGCACCATCTCAAAGACGTTTTCAATATTATCCAGGCAGTCCTCGACCGTAATTCTGGCCATGCTTGTTTTATCCTCGGTGGTTAAGACCAGACATTGTCTGGAGGTGTGAAAGCGGTAAAGACGATACAGTGCGATCGAGGGCGCTTACCACCCCTTATTCCAAAAAGTTATAAGCCGACGATTTCAGCGACGGTGCTACGCAGTACCACATCGTCAGTCGCCAACTGCTCGCCGTGTCCCGCGAGCACCGACTCGAGGTCAGCAACGGCCTTGTCCAGGTCATCGTTGATCACGACGTAATCGAATTCGTCCCAGTGAGACATGTCGCTTACAGCATCGCGAAGCCGTCGATCTATGACGTCCTGACTATCTGTACCTCGATCGCGCAGGCGCCGCACGAGTTCGTCGCGCGAAGGCGGCAAAATGAAAATTGTTACGCACTCGGGCATCGACTCACGAACCTGGCGAGCCCCCTGCCAGTCGATCTCCAATACGACGTGATGGCCATTTTCGAGATGCTCTTCAACCTGGGTACGACTCGTACCGTAATGGTTGTCAAAAACCTCGGCGAATTCGAGCAAGGCGCCGTCATTTTGAAGCGTCGAGAACTCGCCTACATCGACGAACAGATAGTCGACGCCGTCAACTTCATTGTGCCGCCGGGGGCGCGTCGTATATGAAATTGAAAATCGCAATTCGGGGCGCTGCTTGACTACCTCAAGTACAAGTGTGGTCTTGCCAGCGCCAGAGGGTGCTGCAATAACAAATAATTTGGCCTGGCCGTTACTCACCGGAAGTCTTACTCGACGTTTTGTATCTGCTCGCGCATCTGCTCAATCAGAACTTTTAGTTCAACCGCGGCCTTCGTCGTTTCGGCGTCAGCTGATTTCGAACCGAGCGTATTCGCTTCGCGATTCAACTCCTGCATAAGAAAGTCGAGCCGCCGACCGACCGCCTCATTGCTCCTCAGTGTCTGGCCGATCTCGACAATATGACTATCGAGCCGGTCGAGCTCTTCAGCAACATCGAGCTTCTGTGCGATCAACGCTAGCTCAACTTCAAGTCTTGCAGGATCGGCTTCGACGTCCAGGCGTTCAATACGTTCGCACTGTTTCGCGTGTGCCTTAGACAAAACGTCAGGGAGACGCTTGCGCACCGTCTTGGCTAACGCGGCGATAGCATTGCAGCGTGACTCGAGCATTTCTGCAATGCGTTCGCCCTCGCTTGCGCGCATAGCTGTCATCGCCTCGAGGGCTTGATCAAGCAATGCGCTGGCATCTCGCTGCAATGGTTCAGCATCGATTTCGGTTTCCGTAATTACGCCCGGCCAGCGCAAGATCTCGACGGAGCTTGGCGGCGATGAATCCGGTAGAATTCCCGAAATTTCTGTGATCCGCGCACCGATCAACTGAATGAGATCGGCGTTAAGCCTCATCTCCGTTTGTTGATCAAAGCCGCGACGTACGTGCAGCGTACATTCAACCTTGCCGCGTTTAAGTACAGCGGACACTTGCTGTTTGAAAGCCTGCTCTTGGGGCCGAAGTTCCTCCGGCAGTCGGAACTGCACGTCGAGATAGCGGTGATTTACGGCCCGCAATTCCCACGTCAGAGCGCCGACGCTTGATTCGGCAGACTGCCGTGCAAAGCCTGTCATACTGTGTAACATCTATTCATTGTTATTGAAGTAACAGAAGCCCGCAACCGCCATGCAAGTCGAGTACGCCAAAGTGTCCGCGTTGGGCGATCGATCGGACAATCAGGATCGCGCTGCCATCATCGTCGGCGACGAAGCTGCGCTGATGCTCGTGTTCGACGGGATGGGCGGTCATGCAGATGGTGCGCGGGCGGCAGAGACCGGGATGAAGGTCGTGCAGGACCTGTTCATGGATGCAGATCTGCCGATATTCGACCCGCAAGGCTTCCTGTACATGGCGTTGGCTCGCGCCCATGACGAAGTCGTCGGGCTGGGCGAGGATGTCGCCGTCGATTTTCGGCCGCGGGCAACTTGCGCTATCTGTCTCGTTCAGGAGGGTGGTTCGTTCTGGGCACACATCGGGGACAGCCGCATCTATCTGGTACGAAACAGGACCGTGGTATCGCGCTCGAGAGACCACAGCCACGTTGAGGTGTTGATCCAGGAAGGCGCCATTACCGAAGAGGAAGCGCTCGATCACCCGATGCGTAACTTTGTCGAATGTTGCATCGGTGGAGATGCGACGGTGCCGGACATGAGCATCACTGGGAAACAGGAATTGCTGCCGGGCGATGTGTTACTGGCATGCTCGGATGGGTTGTGGTCCGGCCTGACAGACGAGGACATGGCACAAATCGGTGCAAATGGTGAAGGCAATCTGGCTCAAGACCTGAAAGAGCTCAGCATTCAGGCCCTGAACGCAAACGCGCCTTATAGCGACAATACAACCGGGACGGCCCTGAGGTGGGTCGGCGCCTGATCGAAATCCGGGTCAGAGTCCGTTTGGTCAAAAGGGCCTGACCCCTCAACAATTGGAGAGAGACCATGCGCCCAAGCGGCCGCGACGCCGACCAGATGAGGGTCGTACGTTTTACGCCCGACTACACTCGCCATGCAGAAGGCAGTGTGCTCGTCGAATTCGGAGATACGCGCGTACTCTGTACGGCCAGCGTCGAAAATCGTGTGCCGCCGTGGCTGCGTGGCAGTGGTGGAGGTTGGGTAACGGGCGAATACGGCATGTTGCCGCGAGCGACCAACACGCGGTCATCACGCGAAGCGACGCGCGGTAAACAAGGCGGTCGCACGCGCGAGA
>Ga0255046_10000180_pt1 | contig 15317 bp, 6 predicted proteins | sample BC1_12_27_MG_FD_183632 | JGI IMG/M metagenome (GOLD analysis project Ga0255046, IMG submission 183632) | Seawater microbial communities from Strait of Georgia, British Columbia, Canada - BC1_12_27 | ecosystem: Environmental > Aquatic > Marine > Strait | place: Canada: British Columbia...
AGCTCCCAGGCATGGGCGGCGATCAGACCTACGGGCAGCTTCGGGTGGGCCTCTTTGATGAGGTGGACCAGCTTGCCGATCTCCATGTCCGGAAGACGCGGCGTCGTGATCACCATGTCGAAGTCGCGTTCCTCGATCAGTCGCAGGGCCTCCGCCGCCTCGGAGACGCGGGTAAAGCGCGGTGCGAATCGGAGGTTGAGATCGAGGTTGCGGTACTCCTCGATGACGAGCTCGGTGAGCTGGCCGTCCTCCTCGAGGATGAATGAGTCGTAGTGCGAGGCGACGAGGAGGATCTCGATGATGCGGTACTTCATCAACGCCGAGAACTCCTCGGTGTTCATGCCGTACCGGCTCCTGAGTCCGATTGAGTTGTTGCCCATATCCTCTCGCTGAGAACCAAGTTAGCAGAAATATGTCAGATAACAGCTAACGGGGATCGTCGGGAATACTGGCGCCTCATAACGGTTGCTCCAGCACGGAGGTAGTGGTTATGCATCCGTGGCACGACATCCCGATCGGTGACGACGCTCCGAAGGAGTTCCAGGCGGTGATCGAGATCCCGAAAGGGAACAAGGTCAAGTACGAGCTCGACAAGGAGTCCGGCCTGATCCGTGTCGACCGCGTCCTTTATTCGTCGGTGGTCTATCCTGCGAACTACGGTTTCATCCCCCAAACCCTGGGTGACGACGAAGACCCCCTCGATGTCCTGGTTCTCATGCAGGAGCCGGTGGTGCCGCTGTCGATCCTCCGCGCCCGTCCGATCGGCATGATGACCATGGTCGACCAGGGTCAGAACGACGAGAAGATCATCTGCATCCACCTCGACGACCCCGAGTACCGCTCCTACGTCGCCATCCAACAGCTCCCACCGCACCGTCTCGACGAGCTCCGCTCCTTCTTCGAGGACTACAAGAACCTGGAGAAAAAGGAAGTCGCGGTCCACGACTTCTATGGCCCCGTCGAGGCGGTCGACACCATTCGCGCCTCGATGGAGCTGTACGACAGAAGCTTTTAGGTGTTAGCTATTAGCCGTTAGGTCATCGCAAGGGATGTAAGACGGTCGGCCTTGAAATGACCAGAGGTTGAGATTATTCGTGCTAACGGCTAACAGCTCTTCAGTCGACCCACTCCGTCACGAACACATTCGTCTCACCGGGCTCGGAGTTGTGCCTATTGGAGCAGAAGACGAAGGTCGTGCCGTCCGGAGCCCACATCGGGAAGCCGTCAAAGCCCTCGGTGAAGGTGATCTGCTCGAGGTTGGAGCCGTCGAGATCGACCATCCAGAGGTTGAACTCGCGTCCCGAGGGATCGCCGTAGTTGGTCGAAAAGATGATCTGCTCGCCCGAGGGATGGAAGAAGGGCGCGAAGGCGGCGGCGCCGAGGTCGGTGATCTGGCGTTTGTTGGAACCGTCGGCATCCATGACGAAGATCTCAAGCTTGGACGGCCGGATGAGGCCGTCGGCGAGCAGGGCCTGGTAGTCCTCGATTTCTGCCGGGTCCGAGGCGTGGTGGGCGCGGTAGACGATCTTGGTGCCGTCGGGGGAGTAGAAGGGGCCGCCGTCGTAGCCGATCCCGTCGGTAAGGCGCGAAACATCGGATCCGTCAAGGTTCATCGAGTAGATATCGAGGTCGCCGTCGCGCATCGAGGTGAAGACGATTCGGTCGCCCTGTGGTGAAACCGTCGCCTCGGCGTCATACCCGTCGAGGTCGGTGAGCTTGGAGATTTCGGAACCGTCCGGGCGTGCGCGATAGATGTCGTAGCTCGGGTAGATCGGCCAGACATAGCCGCGGCTGTGGTCCGGCACCGGCGGGCAGTCGGGACCGGCCTCGTAAGTGGATGCGTAGACGATCCACCCGTCGCCGGGCAAATAGTAGGCGCAGGTCGTGCGGCCGGTGCCGGTGGAGGCGAGCGATGTCTCCGCGGTCTCGATGTCCATCGTGAAGATCTGGTCGCAGCCGTAGGGCGGCCTCGTGGACTGGAAGATGAGGTCGCCACCGGCAAAGGAGAAGTAGGCCTCGGCGTTCTCGCCGCCGTCGGTGAGCATCCGGAGCTCGCCGAAGTGGCTCTCCTGCGGGTCGGGTTCAACGAACCGGGGCAGGGCTGAGGCAGCATCTGCGGGGATGCCCGGGGCTGTTGCTTCCGGTTGTTGTGCGCAGCCTGCGGCCACGAAAATGGACGCCAAGATGATCGTCAGGGATTCGAGCTTCAGCTTCATCTTCCCTCCTGGTCGCGAGATCGTCTCACGACTTGCTCCAAGTGACAAATCCTTGACAGTTCACAATAGTTCCCGCGCCGGAATTCCACAGGTAGGGGCGGCATCTATGCCGCCCGTTTGTGGTGCGGCCGTCTCGGCCGCACTTCTTCGATCGTAGTGGAATCGTGCGAGCGGGACGCCCGCACCACAAAAGTGTCACCCTCATCGACGAGCAAGGGCGGGACAGGTCCCGCCCCTACAGGTGATCGATTGTTTCGTCTATCCGTCCAGGGCCAGGAGAATTGGCTGCTCCAGCGCATCCTTGAGCTTTGCCAGGAACCTCGCCGCATCAGCGCCGTCCACCAGCCGGTGGTCATAGGAGAGCGAGAGCGGCATCATGAGCCGCGGTCTGAAACTGCCCTCGTGCCACTGGGGCTCGATGCGTCCTCTGGAGACGCCGAGGATGGCGACCTCCGGCCAGTTGACGATCGGGGTAAAGCCGGTGCCACCGATGCCGCCGAGGTTTGAGATGGAAAATGTGCCGCCCTGCATCTCATCCAGCTTGAGCTTCTTTGACCGCGCGCGTTTGGCGAGGTCATCGAGCTCGACCGAAATTTCAGTCAGATTCTTGGTATCGGCTTCGCGGATCACGGGCACCAGAAGACCGCGCTCGGTGTCGACGGCGACACCGATATTGATCGAGTACCTGAAGACGATCTCCTGCCGGGCCATGTCGACCGCGGAGTTGAGGACCGGGTGCGCCTTGAGGGCGGTGGCGACGATCCTGACCAACAGGGCCGTCATGGTGAGCTTTCCGCCGGCTGCCGCCACGCGCTCCTTATAGGCCTTGCGGAACTCTTCGAGGTCCGTGATGTCTGCGGTCTCGTGGTTGGTCACCTGCGGCACCGTGACCCAGGCCCTGGAGAGGTTCTGGGCTGTCAGCTTGCGGACCTTGGTCATGGGTTCCCGGTGAATCGGCCCAAAGCGTTCGAGATCCGGCAGCTCGACCGCCGTCGCAGGGCCCGGACCCGTGCCGGCGCCGGAGAGCAGCCGGTTGGCCTGGGTTTTGACATCGTCGATCGAGATGCGGCCGCCGGGGCCGGTGCCCTGAACGGTCGTGAGATCCACCCCGACCTCGCGCGCGAAACGGCGGACAGTGGGGGCGGCGGGGATGGGTTTGGAGGTGTCCCGTGAAGGAGCGAGGGGTGGGGGAGGGGTTTGCTGTTCCGACCTCAATTTCGGATTTCGGATTTCGGAATTCGAATTTTCCACCCGCCCCGCTCTTTTCTCCTCTGCGCGTTCGGGCGTGGGCTCGGGCACGGGCTCGGGCGGGATTTCATCAGCCGCAGTCTCTGCTTCAACTTCGGCGGCCTCGAGGGTAACGATCGGGGCATTCTCCCCCAGGACGTCGCCGACCGAAACGTGGATCTCGGTGATGGCGCCGGCGGCAGTGGCGGGGACCTCGACCGAGGCCTTTTCGGTCTCCACCTCGATCAGGCCCTGGTCCACCTCGATGCTGTCGCCGACCGATACCAGAACTGCAACCACGTCGACACTTTTGACGCCTTCGCCGAGCTCGGGGAGTTTGATCGTCGTGTGAGTCCGCATATCTCACCACCTCCCTACTGCGGCCAGCGATATACCGCGATCTGCGGCGCTTTCTCCCATCGGGCTGCTCGACGTACGGTCAAGTACGACTGCGCGGCCCTCAGGTCGTAATCGCCTCATCTCACGGCATCTCGCGGGCCTCGCCACGTGACGTGGTGAGATATGTGGTCTTGCCATCGTCCGCTCCTCAGACCGTGACCGGGTTGGGGGCATCTGGGTCGATACCGAACTCGGCGACTGCGGTATCCACCACTTCGCGTTCTATCTTGCCCTCGGAGGCCAGGGCGCTCAACGTCGCGACCACGATCTGTTCGGCGTCGACCTCGAAGAACCGGCGCAGGGCGGCGCGGCTCTCCGAGCGGCCGAAACCGTCCGTGCCGAGAGCCACCGGAGCCTTGGGAAACCACTTGGAAATCGAGTGGGGAAGGGCTTTGACATAGTCGGAAGCAACGACGTAGACGCCGTCGGTTTCTCCAAGACATTGCTCGATCCACGGCGCCCGGTGCGCGCCGCCGTTGTGGAAACGGTTGCTCCGATCGCAGTCGGTGCCGTCCATGTAGAGCTCCTTGAAGGAGGTAATGCTCCACACGTCGGCTGCCACTTTGAATCGGTCGCCGAGGATCTCCTGCGCCCGTAGGACCTGGTTGAGAATGGCCCCGCTACCAAACAGATGAGCCTGGAGCTCCGGCGATTCGTTTCCCGAGGGACGGAACCGGTACATCCCGCGCAGGATGCCCTCCTCGCTGCCCTCCGGTTGGGCGGGCATGGGATAGGGCTCGTTTTCTGCAGTGATGTAGTAGAAAACGTCCTCCTGTTCGACGTACATGCGTCGAATGCCATCCTTGATGATGGCCGCCATCTCGAAGGCAAAGGCGGGGTCGTATGCCTTGAGGTTTGGCACCGTGTAGGCGAGGAGGTGGGAGTTGCCGTCCTGGTGCTGGAGCCCCTCACCGTTGAGGGTGGTGCGACCGGCGGTGCCGCCGATCATAAAGCCGCGGCTCCGCATGTCACCCGCCGCCCACACCAGATCGCCGATGCGCTGCATGCCGAACATGGAGTAGAAGACGAAGAACGGGATCGTGTTGATGCCGTGGGTCGCGTGGGCGCAACCGGCGGCGATGAACGAGCTCATCGAACCGGCTTCGGTGATTCCCTCCTCGAGCAATTGGCCGTCCTTGGCCTCGTGGTAGTACATCAGGGTGTTGGCGTCCACGGGTTCGTAGAGTTGGCCGGCGTGAGAGTAGATCCCGATCTGACGGAAGAATGACTCCATGCCGAAGGTCCGGGCCTCGTCGGGGATGATGGGCACGATCAGCTTGCCCAACTGGCTGTCCTTGAGCAGCTTGCTGAGGATTCGGACGAACGCCCCGGTAGTGGAAATGGCGCGTCCGTCCGAGCCTTCGGCGAACTCCTCGAAGAGCGAGTTCGGAGGCATATTGAGCGGTTCGCAGCGGACGCCGCGGGTGGGCAGGGGACCGCCGAGCTGCGCTCGGTGCTCCTGCATATAGACTAACTCGGGGCTGCCCTCGGGTGGTCGGTAGAAGGTGGCTTCCCGCGCCTCGTCATCCGACAGCGGTATGCCGAACCGGGTGCGGAACTCGATCAGCTCGTCCTGGTTGAGCTTTTTCTGTTGGTGGGTGATGTTGCGTCCTTCGCCGGACTCGCCGACGCCATAACCTTTGATCGTACGGGCGAGGATCACGGTCGGGGACCCCGTGTGCTCGACGGCGGCCTTGTAGGCCGCATAAACCTTGGCCGGGTCGTGCCCTCCGAGCCGCAGGCGACGCAGCTGCTCGTCCGAGAGATTGGCAACCATTTCCGCGAGCTCGGGGTAAACGCCGAAGAAATGTTCGCGAACGTAATCGCCATCCGACGTCGAATATTTTTGACTCTCGCCGTCCACCACCTCACCCATCCGACGGACCAGGAACCCCTCGGAGTCGTTGGCGAGCAGGGGATCCCAGTCCTCGCCCCAAATCACCTTGATGACGTTCCATCCGGCGCCACGGAAGTGGCCTTCGAGCTCCTGGATGATTTTACCGTTGCCACGCACCGGACCGTCGAGTCGCTGGAGGTTGCAGTTGACAACAAAGATCAGATTGTCGAGATGCTCGCGGCCAGCCAGCGAAATCGCTCCGAGCGCTTCCGGCTCGTCGGATTCGCCGTCACCGAGGAACGCCCAAACCTTGTGGGTTGATTTGGGGTGGAGACCGCGATCCTCGAGGTAGTGGTTGAAGCGTGCCTGGTAGATGGCCATGATCGGTCCGAGACCCATCGATACCGTCGGGAACTCCCAGAAGTCGGGCATCAGCCATGGGTGGGGGTAGGACGAGAGACCGCCGTCAAAACCGTCGCGCAGCTCGCGGCGGAAGTTGAAGAGCTGTTTCTCGGTCAGCCGGCCCTCGAGGAAAGCACGGGCATAAATTCCCGGCGAAGCGTGGCCCTGGAAATACACCTGGTCGCCGTCGTAGTGCTCGCCCTTACCGTGGAGGAAATGATTGAACGCGACCTCGTAGAGCGTTGCGGCCGAGGCATAGGTAGAGATATGACCGCCGATGCCATCCTCTTCGAGGTTGGCTCGGACCACCATGGCCATCGCGTTCCAGCGCACCAGGCTCTTGATCCGACGCTCGATCTCCCGGCTTCCGGGGTAGGGTGGCTGTTCGGTTACCTGGATGGTGTTGATGTGCGGTGTGGTCGCCTCAAAAGGGAGCTCGACGCCTGCCTTGCGGGCGTGGATCTCGAGATCCTGTAGGAGCTGGCGGACCCGCTCCGGGCCTCCATGGTCGAGGACCCAATCCAGTGACTCGAGCCACTCACGGGTCTCGATCGCATCGGTATTCACATTCGTGATGTCTTGCGCAGTGCTGTCGCTCATATTGACCTCTAGTTAGTGGTGATCGTTCCGCCCCGACGGCGGTCTTGTTCATAACAACAAAAATGGCGATCGTGTTTCAGTATCGATCGATAATAATAGCAATTCGCCGTAATTCAACGCCAACATCACCACAGAGACACAGAGTGCACAGAGCGCAACACGGAGAGATCTAATCGTGTCGCTTTGGGGAACCCATCGAGATACTACAACGCGTGATCAGCCCGTCACCCAGCGCGAACTTTCGATTTCTCTCTGTGTCTTTGTGCCTCTGTGGTGGTTCCAACGATCCTGACACCATCGCTTAGAGGCTGATTGGAGGGATCTGGGTTGAGGTTCAGGACGTCCCGCCCGGGCGGGCCGCGGAACCCTGCATCCGGTCGGCGAGAATCTTGGCCAGGTGGTTGGGGTGGCCCGCGGTTCTCTCGAGCAGACTTTCCGCGACCTCCTTGGGCAGCGGCGGCGCGATGAAGTAGCCCTGGACCATGTTGACTTCCAGCTCCACCAGGGCTTCAAACTGGGACCGGGTCTGGACGCCCTCGGCGACGGTGTCCTTGCCGAGGTTCTTCGCCAGCGTGATGATGGTGCGAACGATCTCGGAGCTCTCCTCGTCCTCCAGCATCCGAGAAACAAAGGAGTAGTCGATTTTGAGGGTATCGATCTGGAAACGGCGCAGGTAGGCAAGAGACGAGTAGCCGGTGCCGAAGTCGTCGATGCTGATGGCGATGTTGAGCGACCGGAGCTGCTCGAGCACGGCCGAGGCGTACTGGGCGTTTTCCATGAGCACGCTCTCGGTGACCTCGAGCTTGAGGCTCTGGCCATATAGACCGCTGTTACGGAGGATGAGATCGATGCCGGCGACCACGTCCGGCCGCATGAGGTGGGTGGTTGAGAGGTTTGCTGACATGGTCACTCGAGAGTGGGCACGGAACTTCTGGTGCCACACCCGCAGCTGTTTGCAGGCCTCCTCTGCGACCAACCGGTCGATCTGGATGATGGCGCCCATTTCCTCGGCAACCATGATGAAGTCTCCCGGCATGAGCAGGCCACGCTCGGGGTGTTGCCAGCGTACCAATGCCTCGAAGCCGGCAATGTGACCGTCATCGATGGCGACGATCGGCTGATAAAAGACCCGGAACTCGTTGCGCGCCAGCGCGCGACGGAGGTCGTTCTCGAGGAGGAGGGTGGCCACCACCTGTTTGTGCATCTCATCGTCGAAAACCGTGAAGCTGTTGCGGCCCATCCCCTTGGCGCGGTACATGGCGGTGTCGGAATCGCGCAGCAGATCTTCGGGGTGCTCGTATTCGGGGTTCCAGAGCGCGATGCCGATGCTGATAGTGGCGAAGACCTCGTTGCCGTCGAGGTCGAATGGGACCTTGAACTCCTCTTGAATGCGCTCCGCGGCCACTGTCGCGCCGCGTATGTCCTTGATGTCCTCGACCAGGATCACGAACTCATCGCCTCCGAACCGGGCCACGGTGTCGCCGGGTCGGCATGCCTTTTCGACCCGCTCGGCGATCGCCCGCAGAAGTTGATCTCCGTGCAGGTGACCGAGGCTGTCGTTGACGTTCTTGAAGCGGTCGAGGTCAAAAAAGAGGAGCGCAAAACTCTGTTCCGGGTCGCGGTTTGCGCGGGCAAAGGCGTGGCGCAGCCGATCCATGAGCACCGCTCGGTTGGGGAGACGGGTGAGAGGATCCTGAAGGCCCGAGGTCCGCACTGCTTCCCTCGACTCGTCCTCTTGATCGACGTCGGTCTGCCGGCCGACGACACGGATCGCCTTTCCGTCGGAATCTTTGACGACCTCGCCCCGGGTCAACATCCACCGGTAGTCGCCGCTGTTGATCAAAATTCGGTACCGCTGCTCGATGACGGTCACCTCTCCGGCGATGCTGGCGTCGATGATCGCACGCAGCCGGGTCAGATCCTCCGGGTGGACCCGGCTCAACCAGCTCTCGAGGTTGTCCTCGATCTCCTGCGATGAGTACCCCAGCATCTCCTTCCATCGATCCGAGAAGTGCACCGTCTCGGTGGCAAGATCGAGATCCCAGACGCCGTCGCCGAGGCCTCCGGTGGCAATCAGGAAACGCTGATACTCCTGCCTGATTTCAGTCTGTAGGGATCGCATTTCGTCGAGCTCGCGCAGGCGCGTCTCGATGAGACTCAGGCGGGTGGCAAGGAGGGTGGGGTCGAGCGGCAACATGACAAAATCGTTGACGCCCAGCTCGAGGATATTGACCAGCGTGTCCGGCTGTCCCTGGGGGACGAGGGCAAGGATCGAGCACGACCGTGTCCCGTTCGAGGTGTAGAGGGTCGACGCGAGCTTGGCCGCGCTCTGCTGACCGAGGTGCCAGTCGATGATCGCGAGGTCGGGCACACTGCGCCGTGCCGAGTAGCGAGCCGCCCACGGATTCCGGTGAACTGATGGTGTGTATCCCCGCTCGCCGAGAAGGTCGCAGAGATCGGTTCCAAGTTCGGCGTCCCGAGTGCAGACGAGCACCTCTCGCCGTCCCCCGCCCGGGGATGACCTGCTGAGGCCCTCCGGTGTCGGAGGGTCACTTCGCTTACGCCAGAAATCGAAACGAAATGGGGCCATCGCACCTCTTCTGACTGGGTGACGGAACCCGCCCGAAAGCTATTCTTCGGCACAGGATCCGGCTTTTACCCACCCGCTCAAGTCTATCACTGATGGGGTCGAGGGCCCGTGCCGCCCGCATGCCTCACCGGCATCCTGCTGCGGCCGCAAATCTGAAGCGACCTGCGGCGGTTGCTCCCGTCGGGCTGCTCAACGAATAAAGCAGTTCCTCGGGGGTGCGACGGAGATCCCGGGCAACGCGGAAACCGCCGACCTCCTCAACCGTCGCATTCAGCATCTCCATCGCCCTGGCGGGTTCACCGTTGGCGGTGAATTTGTCGATCGTCGCCGGGACGCCTATGCACTCCTGCCCGAGCTTGGCTTCCGTTTGCCGTGATCCCGGCATGTAAACTCGACATGTGAAGCACAGACGCCGGAAGCTCATCATCGTCGCCGCTGTATTCATCGCCCTGGTCGCGGTGGTGGCGGTGGTGATCCATCTTCCAGGCGTGCAACGAAGCGCCTGGAATCGGCTCGCAAAGTCGATCGAAGAGGGTAGCGGTTGGCAGATCGCGACCGATGATATCGCCCTCCGAGCGCTGCCGGCGCGGTTACAGACGAGCGGCATTACGGTCGCCTACGAAGGCCGCACCGTTGTCTCGATTGATCACCTCGAGGTGAGGTGGCGGTGGCTGGGAGTCCTCAGACCACCCCGCAGGCTTGAATCGTTGGCCCTCGAGGGAGTGGACGTCGATTCCGACGCGCTGCCTGAAAGATCGGCGGAAAACCAGGAATCAGGAACCTCTTTCTGGGAGGATTTCGAGATTGGAGAGCTTCGAGTCGTTGCTGTCGGCGGCACCGAATCCATCGCAGGGATCGAGGTCGTTGTCGATGGTTTGAACATCGACGGCCGGCTGGTGTCCGGTTTGGCAACGGCGCGAGTTTCAGCCGAGAAGCTGTCGCTGGTTCGGGAGGGGCGGCTTTTGGATCTCGGTACGATCGATATCGAGGGCCATGGATCGCAAGCCGGGCTCCGGGTTGAAAGGCTCACGCTGGACTCGGCAGCCGTTGGTTTGTCCGTGGTCGGCGAGATGGGCTTCTCGCCGACCATCGACGGTCGCTTCGAGGTCAATTCCAGGGTCGACATTGATTCTTTCGGCCGCTGGTGGGATCCGAACCTCGTGAGCGGCCTGGAGCCGGCGGGTCGCTTGGAGCTCGAGGGCCACGTGGCCATGACGGAAGCGAGAGGCCTGGCGCTGGAGCTCGAGCACCGCGGCCGGCCCATTCGCGTCGCCGGGTACGACCTCGAGCATTTGGACCTCATCTTTGAAGACGGCCGGCCGACAATCAACGCAGCCCACCCCGCCTGGGGCCGAGTCACGGTGACGATGATGGCCCCAGGGTTCGCCGATTTCTCCGCCACCTTCGACGAGGCGCCGGTCGACCGCGTGCTGGCGTTCGCCGCGCCGCGTGTCGCTGCGGTGATCGGGGAACCGGCGACTCTATCGGGTGAGATCGACGGCACCGTCTCGTACCCGATAAGCCCGGAGTTCCTATCCGGGCGCGTTGAGCTGGAAATGAGATCTCCGCTTGGCCGATTTGCCGTGCGTGCTGAAGGCGCCAGGAACACGTGGCGCGTGGCCGAGTTGGATGCGCGAGCGGTGGGCGCGACTCTGAGGGCGAGCGGGGCCGTTGACGAAGATGGAGCAATCACTGTTGACGGGCTGCTGGCCGCCGCCGAGCCACGTCTGGTTGCCGAATCCTTCGAGGAGTGGCTGCCCGCAGTCCGCGGTTTGGAAATTGGCGGCGGGCCGATCGAGGCTCTAGTGCGGGTTGGCGGTGCGCTCTCGGCACCGAATATGACCGCGACGATGGAGTGGATCGAACCGGTGATCGGTGGCCAGCGCATCGAGCGGTTGGCGGCCGAGGCTTCAGGCGAGATCGACGACCTGGAGTGGAAGGTCGATCTCGTGGCAGGACCCGGTTCTTCGTTCGTCGCCTCTGGATCGGCACGCCCCCTGGAGGGTGCGGCCGAGGGCGTCTGGGATTTGCGAGCGGATGATCTCGAAGAGCTCTTGGCCGCTCTGGAAATTCCTCTCGATATTGCCATTCGAGGGCAGGTTGAAGCCAACGGGCGTATTGCCGCATCCGGCAGCGATGTACGCGTCGAGGGCGAAATCTCGGCGCCCACCCTCGCGGCCGGGGAGTGGTCGATAGGAGATCTGCGTGCGGTGTTTGCCGCGACTCCAGAACAAGTCGTGGTGAGAAAATTCAAGGCAGAAGCATATGCCGGGGTGGTGGAGGGCCGGTTGACTGCCTCGCTGGCCAATGTGGCGGCGCCGGCGGCCGTAGATATTCGGTGGCGAGACGTCGATCTGGGCTCGCTGCCGGTGGAAATGCCGGAGACGGCAGTCGGGCTGGTGTCCGGGCGGCTGCGCGTGGAAGGGAGTCTGGCCCGTCCAGAGGGTGATCTCGAAATCTCGTGGCTCCCCGCCGAGACGACCTCCCTCGTTGGGGAGGCGCATATGGTCGCGGGTCTCACGGGCGGTCGATTGAGAGTCGTCTCGGAGCGGATCGAGACGGCCGGGGGCCCCGCCTTCGTCGAGATCGAGGTGCCACTCGGTGACCTTGGACTTCCCGATTGGTTGTGGCCGGAGGCCCCCGGGGGATCGGTTCGAGCGACGGCGGAGGTTCCCGGCTTCCAGTCCGGACCACTGATGGAGGTCCTCGGACTGGACGACATCCAGGCAGAGGCTGAAGCCGACCTCCGAGCGGAGCTCTCATGGGACCCGTTGATGACCGAACGGCCGAGCGTGCTGGTCGAAGCGGACAAGCTCCGCGTGCTCCACCCGTCGGGAAACCTCATCGCCGAAGGTCCGCTGGTGGTCTCCCTCGACGACGACCGTTTCCAGCTGAAACCGGTGGTGCTGGTCGGCCTCGGCAGCCGCATCGAGGCGTCGGCCGTTTTCGACCCATCGACAGAACTGATCGCGGGTCGTCTGCGAGCACGGTTGGCCCCCGAGGTGTCGGCGATGGTGCCGATCCCCGTCAACCTCGACGGACCGATCACGATCAACGCAGATTTCGAGGTTCCTGCTGAACGGTCAGTATCGATAATGGCGGTCCGCGGCAGGCTCACCATCGATCACCGTGAGGGACGAATGGTGATGCGGGAGCCGCCGGTGGAGGTGCGCGACCTGCGCGTTGTTGCGACCCTCGATGATGGAGTGATCGATATCATCGAGGGTGGTGCCATGGTCAACCGCGGGCGGGTCGACCTCGGGGGCGGCTGGGATCCCAAAAGCGGTCAGGGGCTGGTGCTCGAACTCGACAACGTGACGACCATGGTCGAGGGCATCCTCACCCAGTGGGACGGAGACGTGGCCGTCGAACCTCACACCGACAAATTGGCCCACGTCTCTGGTGACCTCACACTGGTGGTTGGACTCTGGGACGAACGCCTCGACCTCGCCTCTGCGATGCTCGGTGGTCAGTCGACTGCGACCACCGAAAACGCAATACTGCACGACATCAGCCTCGATGTGACAGTCCGTGGGCTTGCCGGAATCAGGGTTGAAAACAACCTCGGTCGATTCGACGTCAACTGGGACCAGCTCCACGTCGGCGGTACCGCCGCGGTGCCGGTTCTGCGCGGAGAGGTGCGGATCGCCTCGGGTGGGGTGTTGGCGCTGGCCGGCCAGGAGGTGGTGGTCCGGCGAGGTATCGTCGAGTTCACGGGTAATCCTGATATCGACCCCCTGATGGAGATCGTGCCCGAGTCGGACACGACGCTTTTCGGCGATGAGGAGGGCGTCGGTGCGACAGAGTTGGCGACCCGCGGATTGGCGCAGGGGGTCAGCAGCGCCCTCGGCTTTGAAAACGAGACCCTTCGACCCGCCGAGATCGCAGTCCAGACCGAAAGTGATCCCAGCGTTCGGATGATGGTCGGACAGCGCTTGAGCCGCCAACTCGCGCTGTTCCTTGCCTTCAACCTCACCGAGGTCCAGGATCGGTTGACGATGCTCCAGTACTGGAACGTTCCCCGTTTCAAAGGTCTCGCGTTGCAGGTCTACCAGGAGACCGCGGACGACAATCTCGGCGCGAACATCTTCCAAAGATTCGAGTGGGGAGGCAGCAGAATAGTCTCCGACAGACCCGAGATCCATCGTCTCCAGCTCGACGGCGAGTGGCCGTTGTCAAAGCGAAGCCTCCGCGGTGCGACCCGGCTCCGGCGAGGCCAGCCGTACGACCCGTTCCTGCTCTTTGTCGGCGCAGTCCGGATGGAGCGGATGTTAGCGGAGCATGGTTATCAGAACGCTCGGGTTTCAGGGGTGCAGGAAGGTAAGGCAAGCTCGCCGACATTGGTGTTTACCTGTGATGCGGGTGATGCGCAGCTCGTCAGCTTCGAAGGCGATTCGTTGCCGGTCCGCATTCGCCGCGAGGTGACCGCCATGTACCAGGGGTCGCCCCTCGAGGGTGGGTCCTTCGACAACATGGTGTCGGTCGTCCGGCGTCACGTGGTGGGGGAGGGCTTCCTATCATCGGATATCGCGATCGAACGGCGTGGCGAGGCCGTCGTCATCGATGTTCGGAAGGGCGAAAAAACCGAGCTCCATGGTCCGTTCTTCGGCGGTATGCCGGTGGACGCCGTCATCTCCGCATTTCGTTCACTCGCCAGCGCGGAGGCGTTGGCGCTTGCTGTCGATCAGCCCGACTGGGCTACAGGGGTTGTTCAGCGGATATTGAAGAGTTCCGGTTTCTACAATGCGAAGGTCCTCGATGTGTGGATGGATCCGATCGAATCCGGCCTTGCGGAGGTCCATATCTCGGTTGCGCCGGGTGAACGGGCGGTGGTGGGGTCGGTTGAAATCGTGGGCAACGACCCACTTGGTTTGACGGCGGACGCGGCATTTGCGGTTCGACCCGGCATGCCCCTCGACAGGCCTGCGATTGACGCCGCGACTCGCGAGATTCGGCATGCCTACGTCGAGGAGGGATACCGCGACGCCGATGTCCGCTCTTCCATCGGGGGCGACGAGGGCGGGTCCTGGATCGTTGAGATCGTCTTGGATGCGGGTCGTCGACGGACGGTGCGTGAGATACGGTTTACCGGCCGTCGCGACGTTTCCGAAAGGGTGCTCTTGAAAGGGGTGACCATGGCTCCGGGCGAGGTGCTGATTGACAAAGACCTCGATCGCTCGGCATCCCAGATCGCCAACTTCTCGCCTGTTGAACGGGACAGCGTCAACGTTGTGCCGGTTGGTAACTCCGAGGTTGATGTCGAGTTCGCCGTCGTCGAGAAACGGCGCTGGGCTCTCGAGGTCGGTGGTGGCTGGAGCACGGAGCGGGGTTTCGGTGCGGCCTTCGGAGCTCGCGACGACAACCTCTTCGGCCGTGGTATTGGCCTCAACCTCCGGGGAAGCCTGGATTCAGTCGAAAAGAAAATCTTCCTTCTCGGTTCGATTCCGCCGGTGCCGGGCGGTCGACTGTCATTTATCTCGACGATCGGTTACAGCACCGGCGATGCGCCAGACGAACCGGACTTTTTGAACCAGGACCAGAAGCTGGCGTCGCTCGAGGCGTCCTATCGTCTGCCGAAGAGCGTCCAGGTCGGGGTGTACTACCGATTGACCGATACCAGGACCTACGAAAAGGTGCCGGATTTTTTCTTCCCGTTCGATATCAATGTTCAGGTGGGCACTCTCGGCGCTCGCACAATCATCGAGCGTTTCGATTATCTCTTCGACCCCCGCAGCGGGTGGGGTATGACATCGGATATTGGCTGGAGCGGTGAAGCCATCGGATCGGACCTCGAGTATGTCAGCTGGTTGTCGGGATTCAGCCTGGCGCTGGAGCCGATCCGCGACACGACCTGGATGCAGGCGATGAAAGTCGGCATCGCCGAGCCTCTCAAGGGCACGAGCCTCGATCGCGAGGCGCGGTTCTTTGCCGGTGGTCAGGCGTCGGTGCGGGGGTTCGACCTCAACACAGTGGGTCCGGTGACCTACGGCATCGATGGCAGTCTGGTACCGGCCGGTGGTGGCGCACTCTTTATCCTCAATGAGGA
>Ga0255046_10000183_pt1 | contig 15142 bp, 4 predicted proteins | sample BC1_12_27_MG_FD_183632 | JGI IMG/M metagenome (GOLD analysis project Ga0255046, IMG submission 183632) | Seawater microbial communities from Strait of Georgia, British Columbia, Canada - BC1_12_27 | ecosystem: Environmental > Aquatic > Marine > Strait | place: Canada: British Columbia...
AACTACTCGAACTAGATTCTGAACTAGAACTACTTGAGCTCGATTCTGAACTAGAACTACTCGAACTAGACTCCGAACTAGATGAACTTGAGCTAGATTCTGAACTAGAAGAGCTAGAGCTGGATTCAGAACTTGAACTACTTGAGCTAGACTCCGAGCTAGATGAACTAGAACTAGACTCTGAACTTGACGAACTAGAACTAGACTCGCTTGAACTAGAACTGGATTCTGAACTAGACGAACTAGAACTAGATTCGCTAGAACTAGAACTAGAACTGGATTCGCTAGAACTAGAACTGGACTCTGAACTCGAACTAGAACTTATAGGAGTTTCAGAACTACTTGAACTAGATTCACTAGAACTTGAACTAGACTCGCTACTAGACGAACTAGAACTAGACTCTGAACTTGACGAACTTGAACTAGATTCAGAACTAGATGAACTAGAACTTGACTCTGAACTAGAAGAACTTGAACTAGATTCTGAACTCGAACTGCTCGAACTAGACTCACTAGAACTTGAACTGGATTCTGAACTTGAAGAGCTAGATGATGACTCTGAACTAGATGAACTAGAAGATGACTCCGAACTAGAACTACTTGAACTAGACTCACTAGAACTAGAACTAGATTCTGAACTAGAACTACTTGAGCTAGATTCTGAGCTAGAGCTGCTTGAACTAGATTCTGAACTAGATGAACTTGAACTTGATTCACTAGAACTTGAGCTAGATTCAGAACTAGAACTACTTGAACTTGACTCACTTGATGATGAACTAGAAGATGACTCGGAACTAGAACTACTAGAACTAGATTCGCTTGAACTAGAACTAGACTCTGAACTAGACGAACTAGAACTAGACTCTGAACTAGAACTACTTGAACTAGATTCACTTGAACTAGAGCTTGAACTAGATTCACTAGAACTCGAACTAGACTCTGAACTGGACGAACTAGAACTAGACTCTGAACTAGAAGAACTTGAACTAGACTCTGAACTGGACGAACTCGAACTAGATTCAGAGCTTGAACTACTTGAACTAGACTCTGAACTGGACGAACTCGAACTAGATTCTGAACTAGAACTACTTGAACTAGATTCTGAACTAGAACTACTTGAGCTAGATTCTGAACTAGAACTACTTGAGCTAGATTCTGAACTATAACTACTTGAGCTAGATTCAGAACTAGAACTACTCGAACTAGATTCAGAACTAGAACTACTTGAACTAGACTCTGAACTTGAACTGCTTGAGCTAGATTCACTACTAGATGAACTTGAACTAGATTCACTAGAACTCGAGCTAGATTCCGAACTAGAACTAGAACTTAATGGGGTTTCAGAACTACTAGAACTAGATTCGCTAGAGCTAGAGCTAGATTCACTAGAACTAGAACTAGACTCTGAACTTGAACTGCTCGAACTAGACTCAGAACTGGAACTACTTGAACTAGACTCGCTACTAGAACTACTTGAACTAGACTCTGAGCTAGAAGAACTAGAACTAGACTCGGAGCTAGAACTACTTGAACTAGATTCAGAACTAGAACTAGATGAAGATGATTCAGATGACGAACTACTCGAACTAGACTCACTAGAACTTGAGCTAGACTCTGAACTAGATGAACTAGATGATGATTCTGAACTCGAACTACTTGAACTAGATTCTGAACTTGAACTACTTGAACTGGACTCACTTGAACTAGAACTTGATTCTGAACTAGACGAACTAGAGCTGGATTCACTACTAGAACTACTCGAACTAGATTCAGAACTAGATGAACTAGAACTAGATTCACTAGAACTTGAACTAGATTCTGAACTAGACGAACTTGAACTAGATTCTGAACTAGACGAACTCGAACTAGACTCTGAACTCGAGCTACTCGAACTAGATTCGCTAGAACTAGAACTAGATTCTGAACTAGAACTACTTGAACTAGATTCTGAACTAGATGAACTCGAACTAGACTCAGAGCTTGAACTTGATGAACTAGATTCACTAGAACTTGAACTAGACTCACTACTAGATGAACTAGAACTAGATTCACTACTAGAACTACTTGAACTAGACTCAGATGACGAACTACTTGAACTAGACTCGCTAGAACTAGAACTTGATTCTGAACTAGATGAGCTTGAACTAGATTCTGAACTAGAACTACTTGAACTGGATTCAGAACTCGAACTACTTGAACTAGATTCACTTGAACTTGAGCTAGATTCTGAACTAGAACTGCTTGAACTTGATTCAGAACTCGAACTACTGGAACTAGATTCTGAACTAGAGCTGCTAGAACTAGACTCACTAGAACTCGAACTGGATTCTGAACTAGAACTACTTGAACTAGATTCTGAACTTGAACTACTCGAACTAGATTCTGAACTCGAACTACTTGAACTTGACTCACTAGAACTAGAACTGGATTCCGAACTAGATGAACTAGAACTAGATTCTGAACTAGAACTACTTGAACTAGATTCACTTGAACTAGAGCTTGAACTAGATTCACTAGAACTCGAACTAGACTCTGAGCTAGATGAACTAGAAGATGACTCTGAACTAGAACTACTTGAACTAGATTCTGAACTAGAACTAGATGAACTAGATTCACTAGAACTTGAACTAGACTCACTACTAGATGAACTAGAACTAGATTCACTAGAACTTGAACTAGACTCACTGCTTGATGAAGACTCAGAACTTGATGACGAACTAAAAGGAGTAAATTCAACTTGCCATAAATCTATCTGCATACAAGCAGTTGTACCAGTCTGCGAACTAGAACTTGATTCACTAGAACTTGAACTAGACTCTGAACTAGACGAACTCGAACTAGATTCTGAACTAGATGAACTCGAGCTAGACTCCGAACTAGATGAACTTGAACTAGATTCTGAACTTGAGCTACTAGAACTATTCACTTGAACTTGAACTAGATTCTGAGCTAGATGAACTAGAACTAGATTCTGAACTAGATGAGCTCGAACTAGATTCAGAACTTGATGAGCTTGAACTAGACTCGCTAGAACTAGAACTAGATTCTGAGCTAGAACTACTTGAACTGGATTCACTAGAACTAGAACTAGATTCTGAACTAGAGCTGCTCGAACTAGACTCACTTGAACTTGAGCTAGACTCACTACTTGAACTAGAACTTTCTTCTGCCCCTACTAATCGAAGTCCAGCGGTATGAATGAAACCACCATCAACAGAAGTCCAATCTGTTAAAGACCCTACTTGTTCAGGACTAGAACGCTTTGTGGTAATATCTCCTAAACCTAATTGACCGCTTGGGTTGTCTCCCCAAGCCCAAAGAGTTCCATCATCTTTGGTAGCAACTACAAAAGAGTTACCACTGCCACTTTGTGACCAAGTAGTTAAAGAACCCACTTGCTCTGGACTAGATCTATAAACTAAATCTTCTTGACCTAATTCTCCATTTATATTGTATCCCCAAGACCATAAAGTTCCATCTGTTTTAACGGCAATAGTATGGTATAGACCAGCAGAAACAGAATCCCAATCAGTTAAAAGTCCTACTTGAACTGGACTAGACCTCCTGGAAATATCTTCTATACCTAACTGACCGCTAGTGTTTTGCCCCCATCCCCAAATAGTATTATCTGTTTTTATGGCAAAACTATGTTCAACACCAGCGACAGCTGAATCCCAAGTAGTTAAAGACCCAATTTGTTCTGGACTAGATAGATAAACTGTATCTTCATGTCCTAACTGCCCATGATCATTTTTACCCCAAGACCAAAGAGTACCATCAGTTTTAGTAGCAACAACATGGTCGTTTCCAATATCAACGGTTTGCCAATCAGTTAAAGACCCTACTTGCTCTGGACTAAGACGCCAATCAGTGTCTCCCATACCCAGTTGACCTTGATCATTGTAACCAAACATCCAGAGAGTATTATCTGTTTTTATAGCTCCAGAGTGGTTACTGCCAGCGTTAACATAACTCCAAGTAGTTAATGAGCCGACTTGTTCTGGGCTAGAATTAGAATTCGGCCAATTTGGTAAACCCGTAGCACCCCAGACAGCCTCACCCCAAGTCCATATAGTTCCGTCTGTTTTAAGAGCAATGGTATGCTCAAGTCCTACGCTAATAGAACTCCAATTAGTTAAAGCTCCAACTTGTTCTGGACTGGATCTATCAGCTATATCTCCTAGACCTAACCTACCAGAACCATTACTTCCCCAAGTCCATAATGTCCTTCCACCAGCTACTGCACTAGAACTTGAACTTGATTCACTACTTGAACTAGAGCTTACAGCAGTCTCAGAACTTGATGAACTGGATTCCGAACTTGAGCTACTAGAACTAGATTCTGAACTGGATGAACTAGAACTGGACTCGCTACTAGAACTACTTGAGCTAGATTCAGATGACGAACTACTTGAGCTAGATTCACTAGAACTAGAACTAGATTCTGAACTAGATGAACTTGAACTGGATTCCGAACTAGAACTACTAGAGCTAGATTCTGAACTAGAACTAGATGAAGATGATTCACTAGAACTAGAACTAGATTCTGAACTAGACGAACTAGAACTTGATTCACTACTAGATGAACTAGAACTTGACTCACTAGAACTTGAACTAGACTCTGAACTAGATGAACTAGAACTAGATTCGCTAGAACTAGAACTAGAGCTAGACTCACTAGAACTAGAACTAGATTCTGAACTAGACGAACTAGAGCTGGACTCACTACTTGAACTACTAGAACTAGACTCAGAACTAGATGAACTTGAGCTAGATTCACTAGAACTAGAGCTAGAACTAGATTCTGAACTCGAACTGCTCGAACTAGATTCTGAACTAGATGAAGATGACGCTCCAGCAGGATGTACAGCTATAGTACAAGCTATCCATTGTTCCGATGCAAAAAGTGTAAAAGTTCCTGGATCAAGAGAACTTTGATTAAGCTCATCAGTACCAACAGCAACTCCACAAGGAGCTGATCCAGTAGAAGTTTTTTTAAGGTTATTATCCGGTAATGGCCACACTGTCAGAGAATCATAGTCATCATGTCCAGTAGCAGCTATCCAAAGATAATTTTTTGCCCCGCCAGTAGGTGTTAAAGAATCAGGATCTGGATATTGATCATTTCCAGTCGCTCCAGTAGAAACTTCTGGAGCTTGTACATCTGAATCTGCATGATTTGTAATTCTATAACTAATATGAGCTGATTCTTCTGAATCGTTAGTAGAAATAACTACTGACCCACCCTCAGCACCAGTAGCTTTCTTATATGCTATAATTAAGGTAGCGTCCGTACCATTAGAGGTACTAAATATCTCCGTAAAACCATTCCAATCAGTAACAGTTGTAGCACCATCAGTAGCAAAAAATACTAATAGTAAATCTCCAGATGATATATTTGCAGGTAAATTAACTGTATGGCTAGTAGTATTACTATTCTCGTTAGATGTATTAGTATCTACTACTTGTGGATAATCAACTATAGCACTAGAAGAAGACGAAGACTCAGACGAGCTAGAGCTAGATTCTGAACTAGAACTACTTGAACTAGATTCACTAGAACTTGAACTAGATTCAGAGCTAGATGAACTAGAACTAGACTCACTAGAACTAGAAGATGATTCTGAACTAGATGAACTAGAACTAGATTCAGAACTAGATGAGCTAGATGATGATTCTGAACTTGAACTTGATGAACTAGATTCTGAACTAGACGAACTAGAACTAGATTCAGAACTAGACGAACTAGAACTGGACTCACTACTAGAGCTACTTGAGCTAGATTCGCTAGAACTCGAACTAGATTCTGAACTTGAACTGCTCGAGCTTGATTCACTTGAACTAGAACTAGAACTAGACTCACTACTAGAACTACTAGAACTAGATTCACTAGAACTCGAACTAGATTCTGAACTAGAACTACTTGAAGATGACTCTGAACTTGAACTACTCGAACTAGATTCACTAGAACTAGAACTCGAACTAGACTCACTCGAACTAGAACTAGATTCTGAACTAGACGAACTCGAAGATGACTCTGAACTAGATGAACTCGAAGATGACTCTGAACTAGATGAACTAGAACTAGATTCACTTGAACTAGAACTAGATTCTGAACTAGAACTACTTGAACTAGATTCACTTGAACTAGAACTAGAACTGGACTCACTAGAACTTGAGCTCGAACTAGATTCACTAGAACTCGAACTTGATTCTGAACTAGATGAACTAGATGATGACTCCGAGCTTGAACTACTCGAACTAGATTCAGAACTTGATGAACTTGAGCTAGATTCTGAACTTGAACTACTTGAACTAGATTCCGAGCTAGAAGAACTAGAAGATGATTCTGAACTAGATGAACTTGAGCTAGACTCAGAACTAGAACTACTTGAACTGGATTCACTAGAACTAGAACTAGATTCACTAGAACTTGACGATTCACTACTAGAACTTGAACTAGCAACCAAAACAGCTTCACCAGCCATAACCACTAAACTAATGTCATTTCCAGTCGCTGTTGTTGAAGCATCAGTAGACCATCTACCCTTAACTGTATATGTACCTGGACTTAAAATAGAACTACATGCAAAGATTGTAGCAGCTCCCTTATCAAAAGCACTACCATGAGTTCTTATAACCGTACTCGAATCAACCCCATTAATACTAATAGCAATGTTAACATCTTTATTTGCAACACTAACCGAGGTTTCTAAAGACATTGCAGCAAATATTCTTGTTTCAAGATCAAGAGTTATAGTAGTTGATAGTCCATCAATATCTGTTAAAGATTCGGATACAGTGTCGTCAGAAGATACGAAACTTCTAGCTGTTGGGATTATTATTGAATCGTTTATCTCACCACCAATTCCAACAAGAATAGAAGGCGCTGTTGTTAAAGTTGTTGTATCTTCAACAGCGTGTTGACCTTTAACTGTTTTACTACCAATACCAGGAGTAGATAATGTTCTTCCCACTACTGTCGCGTTTCCTACATCACCAACTGCACCATGTTGTCTAACTAATTGGGTACTTTCTGAATTTAAATTTAGTCCAATAGTCCCATTTTTATTAGCCACTGATGTCGCAGATGTAACTGATAAAAAACCAAGAATATGACTTTTAAAATTAGCTAGAGATAAATTTTGTGTCAATCCATCTATATCTTCAAGAGATTCAGATGTAGTAATATCTGATGCAACAGTATCATATATTGAAGGTATTATGTCCCCATTAACAGTATCTAAAGCAATAGCCACAAGTTTAATATTAGTTCCAGTTAAAATACCAACATCAGTAGACCACTCACCTTTAACTGTATATATTCCTGCCGATAACGTAGAAACCGTCCTATACACAACACTGACAGAACCATTATCCACAGCATTAGCAAATTTTCTACTTATAGTAGGAGAATTAACTCCATTAATATCTATTACAAAATCACCTATGGCACCAGCAGAAGTATTACTAGTTGTCATTGACATAAAAGCTACTATATGAGCGGTAGCATTTAGTTCTATAGATAAAGATAAACCATCAATATCTTCTAAAGAAGCAGATGTTGTAGTATCAGATGCTACTTCATCATCAACAATGTTAACAAATCCAGTTTGAGCGGAACTAGAACTTGAACTAGACTCAGATGACGAACTACTTGAACTAGATTCAGAACTAGAACTACTCGACGATGATTCTGAACTCGAACTACTTGAGCTAGATTCTGAACTAGAACTACTTGAAGATGACTCTGAACTTGAACTACTCGAACTAGATTCACTAGAACTCGAACTAGAACTAGATTCACTAGAGCTAGAACTAGACTCTGAACTTGATGAACTAGAACTAGATTCTGAACTTGATGAACTAGAACTGGATTCTGAACTAGATGAACTTGAACTAGACTCTGAACTTGAACTAGATGAGCTAGATTCAGAACTAGATGAACTAGAACTAGACTCTGAACTAGAACTACTTGAACTAGATTCAGAACTCGATGAACTAGAACTTGATTCAGAACTTGAACTAGACGAACTAGACTCTGAACTAGAACTTGAGCTCGAACTAGATTCACTAGAACTCGAGCTAGATTCTGAACTAGAACTACTCGAACTGGATTCTGAACTAGACGAACTAGAACTAGACTCTGAACTTGACGAACTAGAACTAGACTCACTTGAGCTAGAACTTGAACTTGATTCTGAACTAGAACTACTCGAGCTAGATTCTGAACTAGATGAACTAGAACTAGACTCCGAACTAGAAGATTCGCTAGAACTTGAACTTGACCCTGTCACAGTTACTGTAAACCACGGGTCTGCTATTGGATCATAATAACTAGTGACTCCACGTAGACCACGCGCCCGTATCTTATATGTACCAGCAGCATCACCATAAACAGTTATACTTTCGGCACCAGTATCAGTTTTTCCTAATATAGGATTCGTATCATTAGTGTACAATCCAAGCGTTCCACCACTAGCAGGAATACTTACCCACGTATCCGTACCCTGATCCCATTCAAAATAAAAATCATGGGTATTAACTCCACCACCACCCGAATAACCACCAGTAATGGTCATCGGAAAAGAATCACCAACAGGTATGTTAGGGTCTACTGACGGATCAGTTAGTGTTACGCTTGTTAAATTTGTTGCCATTATCCCACTTTCTCTGTTTTGGTATTAATTGCTATATTATTTTTTCCATGTATTTAACTTTTTTTATTGTACTTCCTGATAAACTCTACAACTAGCCCAATTACCAGATGCATAATAATCTGATCCGCTAGTTGTTGTACTCCCCGACAAATAAAAAGCTGTGCCTGCTCCTGTTGTATTATCTAAATCAAGAGTTTCCCAATTAGTAGTTACCTGATTATATATTTGTAAATAAACAGTAGAACTACTTGGAGCTAGATCGGATGTTCCCGATACTGTTACCCCTATTTGATCAGTATTATTTGTATTTTGATTCTTCCCCAAAAATACTATAAAATCATTTGTCGCACATTGTTCAACGTAATCATTATCAACTGTTTCAATATACTGATATTCTGGACAGGTGAAAGGTATTGCTAAATCAGTGTCGTCACTAGGTAACACGTTCTCATCATTTTTGGTGTAATTAAGTGTTGGGTCAATGACACAGGAAGATGAAGAAGAACTTTCACTAGAACTACTTGAACTAGATTCAGAACTAGAACTACTCGAACTAGATTCACTAGAACTTGAACTAGATTCTGAACTAGAACTACTTGAACTAGACTCCGAACTAGATGAACTTGAACTAGATTCTGAACTAGAACTACTCGAACTAGATTCACTAGAACTAGAGCTAGACTCAGAACTGGAAGAACTAGAAGATGATTCAGAACTAGATGAACTAGAACTAGACTCGCTTGAACTAGAACTAGATTCACTTGAACTAGAGCTTGAACTAGACTCACTACTAGAACTGCTTGAACTAGACTCACTACTAGAACTACTTGAACTAGATTCACTAGAACTTGAACTAGAACTAGACTCAGAACTAGACGAACTAGAACTAGACTCTGAACTAGAACTACTTGAACTAGATTCACTAGAACTCGAGCTAGATTCTGAACTAGATGAGCTTGAGCTAGATTCAGAACTAGATGAACTTGAGCTAGACTCCGAACTAGAACTACTTGAACTAGATTCACTAGAACTAGAACTAGATTCTGAACTTGACGAGCTAGAACTGGATTCTGAACTTGAACTACTTGAGCTAGATTCACTACTAGAACTACTTGAGCTAGACTCACTCGAACTAGAACTAGACTCTGAACTAGAGCTACTTGAACTGGATTCTGAACTAGAACTACTTGAACTAGATTCCGAACTCGAACTGCTTGAACTAGATTCTGAACTAGACGAACTAGATTCTGAACTAGACGAGCTAGAACTGGATTCTGAACTAGAACTACTTGAGCTAGATTCTGAACTTGAGCTACTTGAAGATGATTCGCTAGAACTAGAACTCGATTCCGAGCTAGAACTACTTGAGCTAGATTCTGAGCTAGAGCTGCTTGAACTGGATTCTGAACTAGATGAACTAGAGCTAGATTCACTAGAACTTGAGCTAGATTCAGAACTAGAACTACTTGAACTAGATTCTGAACTTGAACTACTAGAACTAGATTCTGAACTTGATGAACTAGAACTTGATTCACTTGAACTAGAACTGGATTCTGAGCTAGACGAACTAGATGATGATTCAGAACTTGAACTACTTGAACTAGATTCTGAACTTGAGCTACTAGAACTAGACTCACTTGAACTCGAACTAGACTCTGAACTTGAACTGCTTGAACTAGATTCAGAACTAGATGAACTTGAGCTAGATTCCGAACTAGAACTACTTGAACTTGATTCACTCGAACTAGAACTGGACTCTGAACTCGAACTGCTTGAACTTGATTCTGAACTAGATGAACTTGAAGATGATTCAGAACTAGATGAACTAGAACTGGATTCACTTGAACTAGAACTGGATTCCGAACTAGATGAACTAGAACTAGATTCACTTGAGCTCGAACTAGAGCTAGACTCAGAACTAGAACTACTTGAACTTGATTCACTAGAACTTGAACTCGATTCTGAACTAGAACTGCTAGAACTAGATTCTGAACTTGAACTACTAGAACTAGATTCACTTGAACTAGAGCTTGAACTGGACTCACTAGAACTAGAGCTTGACTCCGAACTTGAACTACTAGAACTGGATTCACTAGAACTAGAACTTGAACTGGATTCACTAGAACTAGAACTAGATTCCGAACTAGACGAACTAGAACTAGATTCAGAACTAGAACTACTCGAACTCGATTCAGAACTAGAACTACTCGAACTCGATTCAGAACTAGAACTAGAACTTGTAGGAGTTTCAGAACTACTAGAACTAGATTCACTAGAACTAGAACTAGATTCAGAACTAGATGAACTAGATGATGATTCCGAACTAGAACTACTCGAACTAGATTCTGAACTTGAACTACTTGAACTAGACTCTGAACTTGAACTGCTTGAACTAGATTCTGAACTAGATGAACTAGAACTAGATTCAGAACTAGAACTACTAGAACTTGATTCAGATGACGAACTACTCGAACTAGATTCACTAGAACTTGAGCTAGATTCTGAACTAGACGAACTAGATGATGACTCTGAACTCGAACTACTTGAACTAGATTCACTTGAACTTGAGCTCGAACTAGATTCTGAACTAGAACTACTTGAGCTAGATTCTGAACTTGAGCTACTTGAACTGGATTCTGAGCTAGATGAACTAGAACTAGATTCACTTGAACTAGAACTAGATTCTGAACTAGATGAACTAGAAGATGATTCTGAACTAGATGAACTAGAAGAAGATTCTGAACTAGAGCTACTTGAACTAGATTCACTAGAACTTGAACTGGATTCTGAACTTGAACTACTTGAACTAGATTCTGAGCTAGAGCTGCTTGAACTAGATTCTGAACTAGAACTACTTGAGCTAGACTCACTAGAACTTGAGCTAGATTCAGAACTAGAACTACTTGAACTTGACTCACTTGATGATGAACTAGAAGATGACTCGGAACTAGAACTACTCGAACTAGATTCGCTTGAACTAGAACTAGACTCTGAACTAGATGAACTAGAACTAGACTCTGAACTAGAACTACTTGACGAAGATTCACTACTTGAACTACTAGAAGATGATTCACTAGAACTAGAACTAGATTCAGAACTAGAACTGCTCGAACTAGATTCACTCGAGCTAGAACTAGAGCTAGATTCTGAACTAGACGAACTAGAACTTGATTCACTAGAACTTGAACTGGATTCTGAACTAGATGAACTTGAACTAGACTCTGAACTTGATGAACTAGAACTTGATTCAGAGCTTGAACTTGATGAGCTGGATTCACTACTCGAACTACTTGAACTAGATTCCGAACTCGAACTAGATGAACTAGATTCAGAACTAGATGAACTTGAACTAGATTCACTTGAACTTGAACTAGATTCAGAACTAGAACTGCTCGAACTAGATTCTGAACTTGAACTACTTGAGCTAGACTCAGAACTTGAACTACTTGAACTTGATTCACTACTTGAACTAGATTCAGAACTAGACGAACTCGAGCTAGATTCTGAACTTGAACTACTCGAACTAGACTCACTAGAACTAGAACTAGATTCACTAGAACTAGAACTTGATTCAGAAGATGAACTAGATGAACTAGACTCACTCGAACTAGAGCTTGAACTAGATTCTGAACTTGAAGAGCTAGAACTAGATTCACTAGAACTTGAACTAGAACTAGATTCAGAGCTTGAAGAACTAGAAACAGGTTCCCACTCTAAAGTGAAATCATCTACATAAATTGTACAATCAATAGTTGATAGAGATAAAGTATGGTTACTCCCACCAGCGACAGAATACCAATCAATCAAAGTTCCTACTTGCTCTGGACTTGATTTATCAACTTGATCTTCTAGACCTAGTGGTCCCCAAGCAGCTTCACCCCAAGCCCAAAGAGTTCCATCTGTTTTAATAGCAAGAGTATATAAACCTCCGCAAGCAACAGAACTCCAATCAGTTAAAGAGCCTACTTGCTCTGGACTAGATCTATCAACTTCATCTTCTAGACCTAACCTACCACTACCATTAACACCCCAAGTCCAAAGAGTGCCATCTGTTTTAATAGCGGCGGTAAAATCACTACCACCATCAACAGAACTCCAATTGGTTAAAAGCCCTACCTGCACTGGACTAGATCTATCAAGTATATCTTCTAGACCTAGTTGACCATTAGGACTATTATCGCCCCAAGCCCAAAGTGTCCCATCTGTTTTAATAGCAAGAGTATGAGTATTTCCAGTAGAAATAGAACTCCAATCAGTTAAACCACCTACCTGTTCTGGGCTGGATCTATAAGTACCAGATCCTACATTTCCTAGACCTAGTTGACCTTGATAATTATACCCCCACGCCCAAATAGTTCCGTCTGTTTTAATAGCAGTAGTATATAAACCTCCGCAAGCAACAGAACTCCAATCAGTTAAAGAGCCTACTTGTTCTGGACTGGATTTATGAAGACCATCTCCTAGACCTAACTCGGACTCACTATTACGCCCCCAAGCCCAAAGTGTCCCATCTGTTTTAATAGCAAGAGTATGAGTATTTCCAGTAGAAATAGAACTCCAATCAGTTAAAGAGCCTACTTGCTCTGGACTAGATCTATCAACTTCATCTTCTAGACCTAAACAACCATTACTATTATCTCCCCAAGTCCAAATAGTACCATCTGTTCTGACAGCTGCAGTATAAAAATTCCCACCAGCAGCAGAACTCCAATCGGTTAAAGTACCTACTTGCTCTGGACTAGATCTATGAACACCGAAATCTTCTTGACCTAGTTCACCATAACCATTATAACCCCAAGAGTATAATTCATTTGCTTCCACTCCCTCAGCTTTTATTTGTACAAAAGTCCAAGTCCTACCTATAGTTCCAGTATAAACTTCCCATTCTGGGGAAGAGGCGTCTTGAGCAAAAGATGTTGCAGAACCTCTAATATAGGTTTTTATTGGGCAAGATCCGCCGCCGTCATTTTCGTAACGATCTCTAGTTAAGGTGATATAATGATTTCCAACACCGATGTCTTTAACAGGACCATGAGCAATGCCGGAAGTGGTTAGATTTAATCTACCCCAGTCTGAGGAACCAGAAATTGTAGGAATTCCACCAACTCCATCAGACCATGTTTGCCAACTTTCTGGAGTTTCTCCAAATGTAGGATTATCCTCACCCCATACGTAACCACCAGTTGATGGCGGGGAAAAAGAGCTAGAGCTAGATTCAGAGGATGAACTACTAGATGATGACTCACTAGAGCTTGAACTAGAACTAGATTCCGAACTTGATGAACTTGAGCTAGATTCTGAACTTGATGAGCTAGAACTAGATTCTGAACTAGATGAACTCGAACTAGACTCACTAGAACTAGAACTTGACTCCGAACTTGATGAACTTGAGCTAGATTCTGAACTTGATGAACTTGAGCTAGATTCTGAACTAGAACTAGACTCACTACTAGATGAACTAGAACTAGATTCCGAACTAGATGAACTAGAACTAGATTCTGAACTAGATGAACTTGAACTAGATTCACTAGAACTAGAACTTGACTCCGAACTAGACGAACTTGAACTAGACTCTGAACTTGATGAACTAGAGCTTGACTCAGAGCTTGAGCTACTTGAAGATGATTCACTTGAACTAGAACTGGATTCTGAACTAGATGAACTAGAACTGGATTCTGAACTAGATGAACTAGAACTGGATTCACTACTAGATGAACTAGAACTGGATTCACTCGAACTAGAGCTAGATTCACTACTAGAACTACTTGAACTAGATTCTGAACTAGAACTGCTTGAACTAGATTCACTTGAACTTGAACTTGAACTAGATTCACTTGAACTAGAACTAGATTCTGAACTAGACGAACTTGAGCTAGATTCAGAGCTTGAACTTGATGAACTAGACTCTGAACTTGAACTACTTGAACTCGATTCAGAACTAGAACTAGAACTTATAGGTGTTTCAGAACTACTTGAGCTAGATTCGCTAGAACTCGAACTAGATTCTGAACTAGATGAGCTTGAGCTAGATTCTGAACTAGATGAACTAGAACTAGATTCAGAACTAGATGAACTCGAACTAGACTCACTAGAACTCGAACTAGATTCTGAACTAGAACTACTTGAGCTCGATTCTGAACTAGATGAACTAGAGCTGGATTCAGAACTCGAACTACTAGAGCTAGATTCACTAGAACTAGAACTAGATTCTGAACTAGATGAACTTGAACTAGATTCACTTGAACTAGAACTTGAACTAGATTCTGAACTAGACGAACTAGAACTGGACTCACTAGAACTAGAGCTTGATTCTGAACTAGATGAACTTGAGCTTGATTCTGAACTAGATGAACTCGAACTGGATTCTGAACTAGATGAACTAGAACTAGATTCACTTGAACTTGAACTAGACTCAGAACTTGAACTACTTGAACTAGATTCCGAACTCGAACTACTTGAACTTGACTCTGAACTAGAACTTG
>Ga0255046_10000184_pt1 | contig 15096 bp, 8 predicted proteins | sample BC1_12_27_MG_FD_183632 | JGI IMG/M metagenome (GOLD analysis project Ga0255046, IMG submission 183632) | Seawater microbial communities from Strait of Georgia, British Columbia, Canada - BC1_12_27 | ecosystem: Environmental > Aquatic > Marine > Strait | place: Canada: British Columbia...
TTTTTCTCTAATATTTTTTTTTAATAATTCTTTAAAATCTTCTGATATGAATGTTGAATCAGTTCTATGATAAGTAATTAATCCATTATCATGTAATTTTTGTGCTATATTCATTGTCATTTTAACAGGAAACCCTAATTCTTTTTGAGCAGATTGTTGTAATGTTGAAGTAATTAAAGGAGGCGGTGAATATTTTTTTTCTTTTTTTTTATTTAAATTTTTAACCTTAAACTTTCTATTTTCTAATAGAATATTACATATAGATTTAACTAATTCAGAATCTATTGTTTTATTTGTAAATACAAATTCAGATTTAATATCAATATCATTTGATAAAAATATACCATTTAAATTATGAGAATATTTTGGATTTTCTAAATATTCTTCTATTTCTTTATTTTTATCATTTATAATATTTAATAAACAACTTTGAACTCTACCAGCCGACAATCCTTTTGAATCTGTTTTAATATGTTTCCATAATAATGGTGATAATTTATAACCAATAATCAGATCTATTAATTGTCTTGACCTTTGGGCATTAACAGAATTAATATTTAATGTTTTGGGATTTTCTAATGATTTATCAATTGCTTTTTTAGATATTTCATTAAATGTAATTCGGTTATTTTGATTAAATTTCAATTTATATATATTGCCAACATGCCATGCTATTGCATCACCTTCTCTATCATCATCAGCGGCTAGAATTATTTCATTTTTTTTATATTTTTTCAATTCAACAATTATTTTCTTTTTATCATCAAATATGGTATAAATTGGTTCAAAATTATTATCAATCATTTCATCTAATTTCTTACAATCTAAATTATTAATATGACCACAAGATGATATTACTTTTATATCTGTTTTATAAAATGATTGAATTTTTTTAGCTTTAGCCGGTGATTCAACTATAATCACTTTCATTATTATTTTTATTATTATAATCAAATATAATAATCAAATTAATTATATATAATAAATTATATATAATATGACTGATTGGAATAATTCATGTAATTATAAAAATAATTTTAATAAACCAAATATTTCTCATAGTAAAACATATAAAGGCAAGTATAAGAAAATTTGTGATGGTTGTTTAAATCCGAGTAATAGTAATAATAAAAAATCAATTGATTTTCAAATATGCGAAAAACCAATTTGTCCTGGTATTATTGAAATTTATAATATAAGTGAGTGTGTATATAAACCTAATTTTAAAAATAGCAAAAAAATTGATATGAAAAAAATATGCAAAGAAAAGGTTGTAGATAAACCTGAATTAATTAGTTGTAAAAAAGAAAAAATTAAAATAAATATGGATAAATATTGTAAAGATCAAGAATTAGAAGATAAATGTCATCATATTGATAAATGTCATCATATTGATAAAGGTCATCATATTGATAAAGGTCATCATATTGATAAAGATAAAGATAAAGATAAAATAAATGAATTTATATCATTATTAACAAATAAAATAATTAATTCATAAATGTTTAATAATAATAAAAAAAAAATATGTTATAATATATAATAAATGTCAACCGTGTCAAGTATTGAAGTAGATTCAAGAAGAAATCCTAGATCGAGGGCTGAACGTAGACGTATTAGAGGTGATGGTCGAGGTAATATTGGCGGGTTAATTAGTTCATCGCGAAGGGCTGAACTAGAACGTTTAGCGACTATGGAGGGAATTGAAATTCCACGGGGACCTGGTTCTTTAAGAAGGCTAATTGGACTTTTAATTGATGCTGGTATTATTTCTGATGGTGATTTTATTTCTGGTGAAGAAGAATGTATGGATAAATTAATGAAATGTGAAATGGCTAATGATAAAAAAGCAGAAAAAATTGAAGATTTTGAAGAAAAAATTACCCAATTAAAGAAAGATGCTAAAAGAAAATCTAAATCAAATAAAAGAAAAATAGTAGATTGTTTCCCCAATGAGTGTGATTTTGTTAAAAGTTGTAATAGACGTAGGAAAACAAGAGAAATTACTCAAAAAGATTTAACAGATGATGATATAAAAAAAATATCTGATCAGATACCATCTAGGGCTGTAGTTATTGACGTAGTTGAAGAATGGGTTGGACAAATTGATGAAGTCATTGTATGCTTAGATGAAAATTTACGTAGCTGGAAAATACAATTTGAAGATACATGGTATGGTAATTCAGGTGATACAGAAAATGTTGTAGACATTGTTGGCAATGGTGTTGATGCCGATAATAATTCTACTAAAGATGGGGGTGTTTTTTCATTATCTGGACAAAGAACAAATAATCTATTAAGATGTTTTGGTGGTAGTAATTTACCGGAAGTTGGTAAATTACCGACTGAACCAATATGTACACCTTCGGGTGGATGGAGAGTAGTATATAACAATACAAAATTAAAATGTAATTCAAGTAATTTTAAAGATGATGATGATGATTCATGTATTTCCTTACCTCCAAAACAAATTGTAAATAAAGGCAAATGTCGCAAAGAATGGATATGCCCACCCAATGAAAAAGTTATTAATAAATTTAAGATGCATGATTGTTTTGATGATGATGGTTGTTATAAATTACCTGAAATAAATATATGTAATGCGAGTAATGATTTTAAATTCGTTTGCCCTAAACCTAATATTTCTATTGAATCTTTATGTAAAGGAATTAATTGGAGTGATCTTGTAAGTAAACAACGAGCAGAATGTATTGAAATAACTCCGTGTTATATATATAGTAAAAAATTAAAATATGAAGCAACAAATTGGTTAATAAATACAGGAGTTGTTAGTTTGGAGAATGGGGGAGATATTACGAGTGATATTGTCATTGAACTTCAAATTTCACAATTTAAACAAAATACAGAAGAAGTTCCAGCAGAAAAAAGGTATCAAGGTTTGTGTTGTAACAAAATATGTTATAATCCGGATTTATATATCGATTGCGATGAAATTATTATAAATCAAAAACAATTCAAATCATTATCAAAAAAGTTTGAGTGTTTAATTTGTCTAGTAAGGGATTTTACTAAATATTCTAATGGTAAAGTAATATCCGGATCTATTCCCGGGGGGCAGGGGTGGATTAGAGATCAACTTGCTTTCCGCGATTCTTGTAATTTACCAGATGAAGAAACTTTGTGGAAGGCAGTTGGGTCTGTTTTACCCGAAGAAACTGAAAAATCTTTATTGGATACTAAAGCTATTAAATTATCAATGAATGCACGCTCTAAATGTGAACTAATAAATAGTGATTTTGGTAAAGCAAAATATTGGGCAGATTATTTAGATTATATTGAAAAAGCTCAATCTTGTGCTAAAAGTATATGTGATATAAAATATTTAATTTGCCTCGTAAATGAAAAAAAATTGGTTATCAACGATATTATTAAATGTTTAAGAGAATTAATCGGTGAATTATTTACCGGTTTAAAAGATAATTTAGATTCTAAAAATAATGTAGAATTATGGTTTGAAATCCAAACTAATATTAATAGAGTTTTCTGTATTGTAAAAGATTTATATGAATCTGTAAATAATAAACAATCTGAATTTGAATATAATTCTATCTTTTGTCAAGTTGATGATGTTTATTACATATGGGGTGGTATTCAAGCAACTCAAACTGAAGCAATCACACAAGTAGGTAATATTGAAGCTGATGGGATAGCAAATTCACCTTCTGAAGCTGAATTATCTGCAAATATTAATTTGAATTGTTGTGTTAAACAATATGAGTTTTTTGATACAACCCAATCAACCAAAAGTTCTACAACTGAACAGGGTCAGAAAATAACAAAAAAATATTTAGATAATCTTGAAGAAATAAATAAAGTTAATATTTATAAATCATTATATCTTCCACATGAAGTTCAGAAAAATGGTAGTTGGGGAACAAAACGTTTATATAATAACGAATTATATCAAGTTGTTCCAATTGTTACTCCATGTCCAAATTATGATTGTTTAATAGATATTGCTGAAAATGGTATATTAGTATCTCCACAAACAATGGATTTAAGAAAACCATCAGCATTCCAAGTTTATCAACAATTTTTAAATGAAGGTAATGTTGTTTCCGATCCAACTAATATAATAAAAACCCCAGCTGATATTAAAACTAACCAAGAAAATGTTATTAACGGAGATACTTTTGCAAAATTATCTGATTATAGATGGACTCAAATTCAATATAGTGACGAATTATTAAATCCTATACAGTCCTCGTGCTTCGTGGATCAAGACAAAGAATTCCCTAGTATATCGCCTTTAAGTTTAATAATTGGAGGAGTAAAAGACACTATGGAATTTGATACAATTTACTATTTACCAGGAGAACCAGCTACGTTACCATATCAAATAAAACAAGCACCGACGGTTTTAAAAGACAATCAACAGAGCATTCCATGTATTACATGGAATGCTGAGACATTTAACCTATTCAGCCCAATCGGTCCGCTTGTAAGTAAACCAAATCATGAAATTATTTGTGTTCCTGTAGCTATTGCTTCTTCTGGTATATCATCATTTACCGATGACACGGATGCTTCTAAAGGTAGTACATCTGCGCAAATATCTACTGTTACTTTCGGTAATTCTGTTAGCAACTTAGCCGAAAGAAAGTTTGTATATAGATCACAAAATAATATTACGCCAGCAAGTGATAATAAAGGAACTATATCTCCAGCAACACCAGAAGGTGTCGGTTATTATATATTTCCTGGATATGGACCACCAGATAAATCAGATATAGCATTTGAAAATTTCCCAGGTTATCAGTATCCAGGTATAAGGTCTAAAGAAGAATTATTATGTGTTGATACATTTGAAGAAGAAATAATTGAAACATATCAATGTAAAGGACATTATAGTGGCACTTATGTCTCTGGTAAGTTTGACCTTTATGGTTTAGGTGGAATTCAAACAGGTCGCGAAAACAAATTTTGTGTAAAGTATGGACCATCCGCAAAACAATTCAAAAAACATTATCCTGAACTATTTTTATGTGATACAGATAATGAAGAGGTTTTAGGTTGGAGTGAAACTTTTAAATCTTTAGGATTTGCCACAACTACATTTGATATTTGTAAACATACTAAAAAACCTGAAAAATATGGTAAAAATGAAAAATGGATAGACGGCGAATGCACTGATGAATATCCTATAATTAAATCATATCCTCCACTCGGATATGATGAAAATGGTAATGTGGTTCAAGCCTATTCTAGACCTGGTCATGTCCAAGATATCCCAAATACTATAGATCCTGAAACTGAAGTATCTCAAACTTATACTGCTTGGCCACCTATCCGTGGAGATCGCATTCCAGCATCATTAGTTAAATATTTATTGAACCCAATACCAAAAAATCCACAGTGTGGTGTTGTAACTAATATGTCTGAGGACGATCCATTTATAAATATTGCTAATACATTAATTGGTAGAGGAAATTATTTAATGACAAATAATAAATCATCAAATAGATTTGAACGTGATATTATGAGAAAACAAGGAAAAGATAAAGGATTAACTGGAACAGGTGTAAATGATGTAAAAATATTAGGTCTTCCAGCAACAAATGGGGCAGCATCAATAGATTCGCAGACTTATGCCCCACTACTAATAGCGGGTGGTCCAGCACAAGGAGAAAATGAAATGCCACAGGATTCTTATATTACAACTGAAACAGGTGCTAATAAACAATTACAAATTATAAGGGACGCATTAGCTAAATTACAAAAAATCATTGACCGTGGAGGGTCTGGGGATCCAAGTATTCCAGGATTCCCAGATCCAAGTGTCCCGGGATTCCCAGGTCCAGTAAATCCATCATTAGTTTGCGATGAATTGGTTGATGATGTTTCTGAAACTACTGAATCTGCATTACAAGCATTTGATGGGATATTTAGTCAGTTATTCAAAGGGTTCCCAATAGGGAGAACTATATTATGTAGAAAAGCTAGAAAACAATATTTATGTAAACCAATGATTTGTGATAAAGAATATGGATGTAGACAAATTGATGAATCATGTAGTTGTAAATCAAAAAAACATAGACCTAAAAAGTCTAGAAGATCTAGAAATTATCATTATGATAGTGATAGTAGTGAATATAGTGATGATAGTTCCAAATACAGTTCAAGTGATTCAGAATAATTTTAATTAAAATAAACTCTTTAATATTTTCTTTTAATATGTATTTAATTTAAAAATAAATATATAAGATAAATTAATATGGACATAAATGGTAAATTTAGATTAAATGAAAGTAGTAATCTTATTAATAAATCAAGTATTGTTGTAAATCATGAACAAATTAGATTAAATAAAACTATAGATAATCTAAAAATTTTATTATTACAGAAAGATAATGAACTAGTGAATATAAATGAAGATAAAATTTCCTTAGATAGACAATTATTGATATTGGGTAGTAATTATACTGAATTACAAGATGAAATGAATATATTAAATAATAGAAATACTAGAGAAACCAGTTTAGCTAATAGATATAAATTAGATTTAGATAAAATTCAAGCAAATTTGGATAAATGTAAAGAATTAAATAAAAAAAAAAAAGAAGAAATCAAGCAATTAAAAACAGATAAAAAAGCATTATTTGATGAAAAAGCAGATATATTAATAACTAAAAAAGAATTAACAGATAGTAAGAAAGTTATATTAAGAAGTAGTGTTACGGAAAGAATGAAAGTTAAAAAACAAGTAATATTACCATCTGTTTTAAAAAATTTTCAAAAAGAAATTAATAAAATTTTAAATGAATTTAAAATTTATTATAATAATTGGTTAAAAAATTTTGTAAATAATTGGAAAGGAGATAATTCAAATATTTTATCACTTAGTAGTAATAGGAGTATTGAAATATTAAAAAAGTTTGGTTATAATCAAAATTTTCAAAAGAATGGAATACCATTTAAAAAAATAATACAACCATCAGATGGTTGGATATTATATGATATTAAATCAATAGATTATTTAGTAAAAGACTATAGTTGTTTTCATAATATATTGCCTAAATCATGCCCAGGTTGCGATGATTTTGTATTAGATAAAAATATAGATTTACCATTAAAAACTTTATTTGATGCTGTTAATACAAGTATTCCTGGAAATTCTTTTAATAATTTTAATAATCAGGAATTAATAATTGATAGTAGTTATAATAATTATAAATATTGGTCAAATTGTAAAGAAATAATTGATAAATGTGTAGTATGTTCAAATAATATAGTTGATTTGAATGATAAATTAAAAAATATTAATAAATTAAATAGTTGTTTATCAACTTTATTTGATAATATTAATGATATACTTGAAGAATATTTATTAATTGAAGATGATTATGATAAAATGAAAATATTATTAAAAGAATTATTAAAAGAAGTATCAAAAATATATGATTTAATTTCAAATCAGTTTTTTGAAATTAAAAATTATGATTATAATAGAGATAATATTTTCGTTCAAGTTGATTGTGTTAGTAAAATTGATAAATTAAATGTTATTCAATGGATTAGACAAGTTCCACTTGTTTATGGAGACCCTATAATCGGGCCAAATGTATTTCAAATACCAGAATATAATCCAATTGAATATTTAATTGCAAATAAAAATGGTGATTTAAGTAATCATGATGATGATAAAACATATCAATTAGCAGGTGATTTAGGAAATGAATTTTTTATAACTACTGATAAACAAGATAAAAAACAAGATAATAAAGTTCATATAAATGATAGATGGGAAATTATTAAAACATCTGAAGAATTTCAAGATGACATTATAAATTTCCAAGAGGAATCAAATATAAATAATATTATTTTATATTTTAAAAATATAATTGATTTTAATACAAAACTTGATTCATTATTCACATGTGAATTAGATAATTTAAATCTTTAGATATTATATTATATATATATATATATATATGACTGATTTATATATACAAAATTATTTAGTTAAAGATAATGATGAAGATAAAGTAGAATATAAACAATATTTTAAAATAATAATGTTAATGATAATACCATTTATTCTTGCTACAATAATGGTATATAATCCAAAATTAAAAAACAAACTATTAACAAATATAAGTTTAATTAAAACAAAAAATAAAGAAATATCTACTATTTTTATTTTTATTATAATATCAATTTTAATTCAAATATTTTTACATTGGCAACTAATTTCTACTTTAATTATTGGGTATATTTTTGGGATGAAAATAGGTTTTCCATTGGCTTTATTTGTAACAATGATTTCAACATCAATATCATATTATATATCAAAATTCATAACAATAGAGAATAAAATAATATTAAAAGATAAAACACCTTTAATGAATGTAATAATCAGTAGGTTATTTTTACCGCAACATATGACAAGTTATTATTGGGGTTCCACAAATATTTATTTTAAAACATTCTTTATTGGAACATTGATAACAATGATACCAATAACACTGATAGAAGTATATAGTGGTAGTTTATTTAATAATATATCAGATTTAAAAGATAAAATATTAAAATCTAATATATTTAATAATATATCGAATTTTAATAAATATATTCTAATATTATTATTAATTATTATTGTAATAATATATGTAATATTTAGAAAATATAAAAAGGAAATAATTAATAGTAAAAGAGAAAAAGATATTAATTAAAATAAAAAGGATATAAAAATGTTAATAATAATACTATTAATATAAAAATATCTGTATTTCTAACTATTTTTTTATATTTTATAGGTAATTCGTGATATTGTTCTCTATATTTTTTAGGTTTAAATGATTTAGATAACCATCCAAATAATGTTGGTCTTAATTTATCATTACAATCATATATATAATCATACCATGCCATACTAATATATGCACTTGTTGCTAATAACGCAACCATTACAATATTATGATAAATTGATTTAGGTTTTGGTAAATAATATATTATAATTATTAGCGAAGAAAAAACAATACATTTTTCATTTAAATATAATGGTGTTCCAAATATACCTCCACCCATTTATTATATATATATATATAATTAATTAAATGTATAATTATTTTCTATATGTTAACCTTTTTCTTCTACCACCCATTTGTTGTCTTTCTCTATCAGACCAAATACGTTTAGTTCTTCCATCGGCACTTTTACCATCCCAATCATCTATTACTGCTTGCCAATTTGTATCTTCATCATATTGATCTGCTAATTCGCTAAATGTAAAAGCATCACCAACTGGTTCACCTGACTCGTTGATATATTTTTTCTGAATTGGTTCTCCAAACTCATTGTATTCCCTATCAAATACATCATTAATATCCCATTTCCCACCTTCATAACAAACAAATTCAGATCCAATTGGTTTATCTGAATTTTCATTATCTGATATTTTCTCTAACCATAAACCGATTATTCCATCAGTTAATCTTTCAAATTCTGAAGGAATTCCTTGAGCAATAGCATCATCGTGTTCGTCTAAAATTTTATCTAAATGCCTATATAGTTCATCTCTATACCACCTTCTAGATGGAGTACTAATAAATCCTCCACCACGACCCATTAATCCATTTTGTAATACTTCTACTAATACCTCTTCTTCCCAACCCTCATCTGCTTCAATAGTTTCTAATACTGTAATATCACCCCATTCGTATCCGGCAACCATATCTTGACTACTAGAACAACCAGCACTAGTAGTTCCATATTGTATACTATGTAATAATATATCATCTTGTTCATCACTTGTATTACTTAAATCTAACGCATCAAAGAATCTTTTAGCTACTTCTCTAGCAGAAGCAGCTTTTTTTCTAGCATGATGTGCCCAATTATGTCTAGATAAGGACTTATTTTTATATCTTTTATTATCAAGTGGTTTATTTATACTTTGAGCTAAATCATCCCACATAGTTTGTTCCTCATACCCTGGACCGGTTTGTTGCATTAAATCTAGTTCACCACTTTGATTCCATGTATTTTCATAATTTTGTGTTCCTTCCATTATATATATTAATATATATATAAATTTACTTTACTAATTTGTTAAATTCTAGTAGCATATTTTTTGATATATTTTTTGTATATATTAAATTAGCTAATTTAGTATAATAATTAAATACTTTGTAATTACATTTGTATTTATTATATATTTCAATTATTTTTTGTTTATTTTTATTATTATGAATTGAATAAATTAATTTCAATAATATATTATAATATATATATTGATTATTTGAATATTCTTCTAGTATATTATGATGTGTATATATTAATGATTTACTAATATATGAGTTATATACTATATTTTTGTTTAATTTTAAATTAGTTGTATGTATATAATAATATGGTATTATTATTGAATATAATAATGAATAATTTATATTATGAAATATACAATTTCTAGATTTAAATTGTTCATGTAAATCAAAAATACATATTGATTTATAAATATTACATATTGTTTTAATATTTTTACAATTATATGAGTTATGAATATTTTCTAGTATATTTAATCCTATAATACCATAATCAGAACTATATTTAATATATAAATTTTTAATTGAATCTTTGTTTTTTAAAGATTCGGTTAAAAAACAGATATCTTGATTAAAATTATTATCAACAGAATTCAATTTTAAATTAGTTAATTCTTTTATATACATTTCATTTACTTTCACACTATTTAAATTTTTATTTGATTTTTTTATTATTTCATTTATAATATTATTGGATTTATATGGCAATATTTTTCTGACGATATTATTAAATTGTAAATTAGAATAATCAATATGAATATGAATACTTTTAGAATATATTAATTTTAATTTTTTATTATATATATCAGTTGATGTTATTACGATTGGATTTTTGATTTTTTTAATATTTGATATTATTGTATTTATTTCCCTTATATATGATTTATCTGAGCAATATAAATTATCAAATAATATTGATTTATATTCTTTAGTATTTTTTGTGAACCATTTTGATATATCTTTTTTATACAATACATTATTAATATATTCAGGTATATTTTTATTAATTAAACTATTAATGTATATAGTTGTATATTCTTTTAATATTATATTAATTAATTCGGTTTTCCCACATCCACTTCTCCCTGTAATAACCAATGGAATATTTTTAAAATTTTTATTATCAAAATCACCGATCCATTTTATTATTTTATTTTTATCACTATTAGATAAATAAAAATCATCTAATGTTAATATCATTAATTAATATTATTAAAAAAATTTTAAATAGAAAAAAATTTAACAACCAGGACTAAAACTATATGTAAAATTATTTTTATTTACATAATCAGGTAATGGCATTAACTGTGGTGTACTATCTATTTCATTAATATATCCATTATATTGAATTAATTCGGATATAATTCTATTAACTGCAAAATCAAGAACATATTTATTTAATGATTTAACTTCTTGAATTACATCTGGATTTAATAGATTTCCATATTGAAGTAACATAGATCTCATTATAATAAATAACTGTTCTTCAGATTGATCACTAATAATAGTATTATTAAACTGTGTATATACTTGATATTTCATCATTTTTTGAAGAGCAGATTTATTGTTATCGGAAAAAAAAACTTTAGTTACTTCTGTTTGTTCTAATATCCCTTTAACAGGATTATTTGCGCTTGTATTTATTAATATATTATTATTCATTTATATATTATATATTTATTTTAATTTTAGATATTCTTTTTTCAAACTATAAATTTCACTTAACCATATTTCTTCTATACTTGAGCTATCAAGTATATCATATTTCTTTTGAAGTTCTAGAATAGAATTATTTAATTCTAACATTTTTTCTTCAGTTAAATTATATAGTGGCATATTAATTAAATAATTAAATCCAGTTTTTTTATTTTCAATTGAATATTTTTCAGTAATATTTTTATCAATAATCATTTTATATTTTAATTCAACTAATTTATCAATAATATTATCTTTCTTATTTCTGTAAATTACAATTTTATCATTAATTACATCATTGATAAATTTCATTTTACTATTATTAATATCTAGTTCATATTGAATTTGATTTAATTGAAAATCTTTTCTAGTAATATATAGATTATATCTTTCGGTATAATAATCATCAAAAATTTCATTGATATGATGATATTTTTTAATTGTCCCAGCTGCATTATATAAATGAATATTTGTTAAACTTGTATTTTTTGAACTATGAAGTTTAAATAATTCTTCAATTGAATCTACATTCTTTTTAATATTACATGTAATATTTTTAAGAATATGTGGTTCTACTTTTACTTTAAAATTAATAATTGTATCAGTTGAATGATCTTCATAATCTAAAATATAGAATTTCTGTTTTTTTGTTTTATCAAATAATAATGAATCCAGGTATTCTTTATAATTTTGTGTCCAAACACCAATAGGTAATTCAGTAATTACTAATGTATTATTACTAATGATATTATAGACTCCCTTTGTAATATATAATTTGTTATTTACTTTTTCTACAGTGCCATTAAATCCATTAAACCAAGGATCAATATCTTTATAGGGTTGTTTTTTAATCTTATATATGATATTTTGAATTACATCTATTGGATTAAATGGAGGGATAGATGTACTAAATCCAGTTCCAATACCTTTCATACCATTAATTAATACAGTTGGAATAATTGGAACATAATATTTAGGTTCTACAAGTATCCCATCATCGTCATTATATTTCAATACTTGAAAATCTTCAGATGGATATATTAAATCTATAAGTGGATTTAATTCTGTATGAATATACCTTGGACTTGCTGCATCAGCACCACCCATTAGTCTCGTTCCAAACTGACCATTCGGTTTTAATAGATTAATATTATTTGATCCGACATAATCTTGTGCCAATCCAATAATTGTTGATTGAAGTGATGCTTCTCCATGATGATATGCAGCATTTTCACTTACATAACCAGCTAATTGTGCTACCCTAATTTCTTTATATAATTTCCTCTTGAAACAACAGTATATAATTTTTCTTTGGGATGGTTTAAGACCATCACATAATGAACCAATTGATCTAAGAGTATCACTATTTGAGAAATGAATTAATTCATTGTCAACAAATTCTTCAATTTTAATATTTTTATTATCACAATCAATTACTTTATCTTCATCATATTTATATAACCATGTTTTCCTCTTATCTGATTGATCTTTTTTGAATGCTAAATTCATTTTATCTTCACTTTCATCTGTCCATTCATAATTATTTAATTTCATAGATCCAAAGTATTCTTTAGCTTCACTAGCTGTGCTTGTCCCTAATCCCTTATAATATTTAGTATTCCATTTTTTATAATCATTTGTATCTTTTTGCCAATCACTATATGTTGTTAAATTATAGAATGACATTATTTTTTTACCTTTAGTAACTTTAACAATTGGAGTAATCATTGATAAGATAAATCCTGGTTGTTTTAATAGTGATGGCCATAATGAATGAAATACATTCAATACTAATCCTTTAATATGAGATCCATCATGATCCTGATCAGTTAAGATCATTACATGACCATACCGTAATCTTTTATTGAATGTTTCATCATATACACGACCCTCTTCTAATCCAATAATTTTTTTTAGATTTGTAATCTCACTATTATCTAAGATTTGCTTCGTTGATGCATCTTTAACATTTAGTAACTTACCCCTCAAAGGAAATACACCATATTTATCACGACCAATTACCGATAATCCACTAATTGCCATTGTCTTTGCTGAATCACCCTCTGTTAATATTAGAGTACATTGACCTGATTGTTTTGTTCCAGCCCAATTAGCATCATCTAATTTTGGAATATTTTTAATACGATTTACTTTTTGGCCATCTGTTTTTTTAGCTTCTTTTGTTAATTTAAAATCTGCGAATGATAAAACTTTATCTACAATATCCAGTTTATCTACAATTTTTTTAATTAATTTATCATTAATAACTGGTTTTGAACCAAATTTTGATGCCGTTGTAATTAATCTTTCTTTGGATTGACTATCAAATGAAGGATCTTCAATTACACTATTTACAAAAACTTTCAAATAATTTTTAATATAATTTTCTGGAATTGTTTTCTTATATTTTTTACTAATATATGAAGCGATACCAGATGTTAATTGCTTACATATTAAATCTACATGTTTTCCACCTTTTGATGTATAAATTCCATTTACAAAAGCAAATTGTTCAAACTTATCATTCATACTAGTTGATACACCAATTTCCCATCTATCATGAATTTTCTCAAATACTTTTTCTTCAGTTTCATTCAAGTATAAATCAATATAATTATCAAAAGTTTTAATATTTATTTTATTATTATTATAATAGATATTCATTCCTTTATCAGTTGTTCCGGCTATATCATAAATTCTTCTTATCATTAAATTAACCATATCATCTGTATATTTTTCAATTCCAAACCTTTTAAAATCTGTAATCCATGATATTTTTGTATATGGTTTACATTTAACTTTAGTAATTTTTGGTTTTGTCTTATCTCTCATATTATTAGTAAATTCTTGAATATATTTTAATCCCCTAATATGATCAACTGTCTCAACTCTAAAATATGTTGAAAATAAGTTAACTAGTTTTGCTCCAAATCCATTCTTACCACCAGTTGTCTTACCAGATTTATTATAGTTTTTAGATGTTAGTAAATTACCCAATATTAATTCTACAATATTAATTGGTTTTCCTTTATCATTTTTTTCTGATGGATGATCCGCAACATCTATACCATTTCCATCATTGTATATTGACCACATATGTGTTTCATTATCATAATCTACTTTAATATTTGATACTAGTATAATATTTTTTTGACCTTTATTTAATGATTCCTCTAACCTTACTTTTTGATCTCTTGCATTAACCAAAATTTCATCAAATAATTTACCAATTGCTGGAATATAATCTGTTTCTTTTACGCTAATCGTATTCTCACCATTTATAATCGGTAAAGTGTCATTAATAATATCCGTCCCACCTACAAATGTATCTGGTTCA